>Ga0210392_10000038_pt1 | contig 125460 bp, 96 predicted proteins | sample IncBWC30OmetaG_FD_161057 | JGI IMG/M metagenome (GOLD analysis project Ga0210392, IMG submission 161057) | Forest soil microbial communities from Barre Woods Harvard Forest LTER site, Petersham, Massachusetts, United States - Inc-BW-C-30-O ... | reverse complement strand
ATCGGTGTTGACGGTGATGCGGACCATCTCGGAGCCGGCGCGCGCGAGGGCGGCGATCTGCTGGACGGTGGAGTCGACGTCCGCGGTGTCCGTGTTCGTCATGGATTGGACGACGATGGGGGCGTCAGAGCCGACGCGGATGTTGCCGATGGTGACGGGAACGGATTTTCTGCGGTGGATGGCTGGCATACACCCTTGATTTTAGCAGTTTAGGGTGCGGCCCTTAGCAGTTTAGGGCACGACCGTTAGCTGTCGAGGGGTGTTGCGGCGCGCTCCCAGGGAGGAAGGCGGTCGGCGTCGGCGATCGATTGCGCGGACACTTCTTCGTGATCGTCTTCGCGCTCAAGCAGTTGACGGGTTTCGGAGAGCGTGAGGAGGGTTCCGTCCACAGAGAATTCATACTCGCCGGCATTTTCCGGGACATGAAAGACGGACTCTACCTTGTGGCCGTGGGCGCGAAGAAGCTTAACGATGAGATCGGTATCGATCATGCGTATTACCTCTGAAGAATTAGGATGCCGGCCGCCGTTCACGACGGCGACGGAGGCAAGATTTTTGTTGGCAGGAAGAGTAGCACGCGGAGGGGATGCGTGGCGTGTTCTGACAAATTCTGAACGAGAGATTTAACGGAAAACCAAAGAGAAGGGGGGCAAGTTCGGAATTCTGCGTCCTTAACATTTTCACGAACATCTATGGGAGGAGTTGTTCCAAGAGGAGTTGGCCCATGTCCAAGACTGTAAAGATTGTCCGTTTCCACAAGACCGGAGCTGCTGAAGTTCTTCAGTTTGATGAACTGCCAGTTCCCGAGCCGGGCCCGGGCGAGGTTCGGCTGAGCGTTAAGGCTCTCGGACTGAACCGCGCCGAGGTGATGTTTCGCAACGGCCAGTACCTGGAGACACCGGTGTTTCCATCCAAGAACGGTTACGAGGCTGCTGGAGTCGTCGATGCCGTGGGCCCGGAGGTTGATTCCAGTTGGTTGGGGAAGACGGTGAGCACGGTTCCGGGAACGTTCAAGCTGAGCGCTCACGGGGTTTATGGCGAGGTCGCGGTTGTGCCGCTGAAAGCAATTGCCGAGTACCCTGCGAGCCTTTCGTTTGAACAGGGGGCATCGATCTGGATGCAGTACTTGACGGCGTATGGTGCGCTGATCTGGCTGGCAAAGGTAGCGAAGGGAGACTTCGTGGTGATCACCGCGGCCAGCAGCAGCGTGGGCATTGCTGCGATTGAGATGGTGAAGGCCGAGGGCGCGATCAGCATTGCCGTGACGCGCACGGCGGCGAAAAAAGCTCAACTGCTTGAGCTTGGAGCCGATCATGTGATTGTTAGCGACGAGGAAGACCTGGTGGCGCGGGTGAACGAGATTACCTCAGGCAAGGGAGCGCGCGTGGTCTTCGATCCGATCGGTGGCCCGATGCTCGAGTCGCTGGCTGCGGCGACGGCGTACCACGGGATCGTGCTGGAATATGGGGCGCTGGCGAGCGAGGCTACTCCTTTTCCGCTGTTCACGGCGCTGGCCAAGGGGCTTACCATCCGGGGCTACACGCTGTTTGAGTTGACGACGGATCCGGTGTTTTCCAAGGCCAAGCAATACGTCTTCGACCGCCTGGCGGCGGGGGCCTTCCGGCCACTGATCGATAAGACGTTTCCGTTTGCCGAGATGGTGGCAGCGCATCGGTACATGGAGTCCAACGCGCAAGTCGGGAAGATCGTCGTCACGGTGTAGACCGGGATTAACCCCAGGTGAACTCGATGGGGGTCTGGACGTCGGGATGGAGGCTCTTGTGAACCGGGCAGGTGTGAGCGGCGCGCTCGAGCCGCTGCTGGTGCTCGGGGCTCAGGGCATGGGGCACGTGGATCTTGACGGCCAGACTCTGAATCATGCGCGGGGCAGAGGCGGTCATCTGCTTTTCGACGGTGGCGGTGGTTCCGGCGATATCGATGTCCAGGGTGCGGGCCATGATGCCCATGATGGTGAGCATGCAGGTGCCGAGCGCGGTGGCGACGAGGTCGGTGGGGGAGAAGCTCTCGCCGCGGCCCTGATTGCCCCTGGGGGCGTCGGTGTTGAGTTTGGTTCCAGAGGGGCCGTGCACGGCTTCGCAGTGCAGGTCCCCTTGATATTCGACTTGGATGGCGACCATGGTTGTTCCTTATCGTGCTCCATTAAGATACCGCGAATGGGGGTGAGCGGGAGCGGCGGTGGGTGGCCTTCCGATTCGCTGTTCGGATAGTCTGGGTCTAGCCACGGAGAGCGCGTGTCCTGGCGAACGATTGCTCCCAAGGAGGATGTGCATGGCGGCTGTAACGCAGTATCGATGTGAGGTGTGTGGCATAGAGAGTTCGAACCCGATTCGCTGGTTCCTGATTCAGTGCAACCAGGAGGAGTTGAAGATTCGGAAATGGGATAACGAAGCGGCGGCGGCAAAGGGGGCGCGCCACTATTGCGGCGAAGCCCACGCGGGGGTCTACGTGAGCCGGTGGCTCGAGGCTTCGTGCTCCCCGGCCATCCCGGATTTCAACCAGCGTTCCGCTGGCTGATCGGGAGGTGGCGACCGAGCGTCTGGCCCGCGTGCAGAAATTGAGGGGGGGGGTGGCCCGGGCAGGAGTCCTGATGCAGAGCCAATAGTGGACAGTTGAGGTGAATTGGTGGCCCGGGCAGGAGTCCTGATGCAGAGCGTGATTCGTAAAGTGGTGGATGTCTGGTGGCCCGGGCAGGAGTCCTGATGCAGAGCCAATAGTGGACATCAATGGTTTCTTGGTGGCCCGGGCAGGAGTCCTGATGCAGAGCGTGATTCGTAAAGCAGTGGATGTCTGGTGGCCCGGGCAGGAGTCCTGATGCAGAGCCAATAGTGGACATCAATGGTTTCTTGGTGGCCCGGGCAGGAGTCCAACCTGCGACCTTCGCGTTAGGAGTGCGCTGCTCTATGCAACTGAGCTACCGGGCCACTTGGTACAGCATGGGGATACGACGAATCGGCCGTGAGACCCCAGCTTAGTGTATCGCGGACGGCAACACGGGAGAGAAAAGCGGATGACGGCGACGATGCAGCGTAAAATCAAAACCGTGCCAAAGTACTCCATCGTCGTGCCGTTTCATAACGAGGAAGAGAACGTCACCAAGCTCTACGACCGGGTGAAGGGCGTGATGGAGCAGGTGGGTTCGAGCTTCGAGCTGGTGTTGGTCGACGATGGGTCGCGGGACCGGACGTACCGTCTGCTGGAAGAGATTGCGGCGGTGGATTCGCGGGTGCTGCTGGTGAAGCTGCGGCGGAACTTTGGGCAGACGTCGGCGCTGGCGGCGGGGTTCGATCATTCGTCGGGCGAGTACATCCTGGCGATGGATGGCGATCTGCAGCACGATCCGGCGGAGATTCCGACGTTCCTTGCCAAGCTGGAGGAAGGCTACGACGTGGTAAGCGGCTGGCGCACCCAGCGGGCCGACAACATGGTGCTGCGGCGCGCGCCGTCCGCGGTGGCGAACTGGCTGATGGCGCGGCTTTCAGGCGTGGATATTCACGATTTCGGGACGACGTTCAAGGCGTACCGGCGCGACGTGATCCAGAACATTCCGCTGTATGGGGAGATGCACCGGTTCATTCCGGCGCTGGCGAGCTGGTATGGCGCGAGCATCTGCGAGGTGGTCATCACGAGCCCGGCGCGCGAGTCCGGGCGCAGTCATTATGGGCTGTCGCGGACGTTTCGCGTGTTCTTTGACCTGCTGACGATTCGATTTTTGCTTAAGTACATGACGCGGCCGCTGCACTTCTTTGGCAGCTTTGGCGCGCTGGGCGTGTTTGGGGGCGGAGGGATCGCGACGTGGCTGCTGCTGCACAAACTGATCTCAGGCCATGATGTGATGGATGAGCATGCGCCGCTGTTTACCATTGCAGCGGTGATGATCCTGGCGGGAATCCAATTGATTGGCGTGGGTCTGCTGGGTGAGTTGCAGGTGCGGCATTTCTTCACGCAGTCGCAGAATACGCCGTATGCGGTGGACCGGGTTGTGCGGATACGGCCGTCGGAAGAGAGCATGAGCCGCTAAGCCGGCTGCAGCGGAGCAGATCCAGGATAGGAACAGACAGACGATGCGAGCGATACAGATCAGGACGACCGGCGGCCCCGAGGTGATGGAGGTTGTCGAGCTGCCAATTCCGAAACCCGGCGCGGGGCAGGTGCTGGTAAAAGTTGAAGCGTCGGGCGTGAACTTCATCGACACGTATCTGCGCGAGGGACGGTACCCGGCAGAGCTGCCGTTTATTCCCGGCCAGGAGGCGGCTGGAACCGTGGTGGCGCTGGGCGGTGGGGTGAGCGGTTTCACGCTGGGCGAACGCGTGGCATGGAATGGAACGCGCGGGACGTATGCGGAATTTGCCTGCGCACCCGCTGAAGATTTATTGAAGATTCCCGATGGGATAGGTTTTTTGCAAGCCGCGGCGGTGTTGTTGCAGGGACTGACGGCGCATTATCTTTCGCACGACACGCACCCGATCAAGGCGGGCGAGACGGTGCTGATTCATGCTGGCGCCGGCGGTGTGGGCCTGCTGCTGACGCAGATGGCGAAGCGGCGGGGAGCGCGGGTGCTGACGACGGTTTCGACCGAGCAGAAGGCGGAGCTGTCGCGGGCGGCGGGTGCGGACAAGGTGATTTTGTATACGACGGAGAGCTTTGTCGAGGAAGTGAAGCGGCAGACGGATGGAGACGGCTTGCCGGTGGTATACGACTCGGTGGGCAAGACGACGTTTGAGGATTCGCTGAAGTGTCTGCGGCCACGCGGATTGCTGGCGCTGTATGGTGCGTCGAGCGGCGCGGTTCCGCCTATGGATCCGATCCGCCTGATGGCGGGATCGCTGTATCTGACCCGGCCGACGCTGAAGGATTATGTGCGCCGGCGGAGTGACCTGGAGCGACGGGCGGCCGATGTGTTTGGCTGGGTGGCGAGCGGGGAACTGCATGTGCGGATCGGCGCGACCTATCGCCTGGAAGATGCGGCGCAGGCGCATCGCGACCTGGCCGCACGGAAGACGACCGGGAAGGTGTTGCTGACGGTTTAGGGGTGTGTGCATGGCGATCGATGGGGTTGGGATTCGCCGGGCGACCGAAGAGGACGTGCCCGCGTTGCGTGCGTTGATTGAGGCGTCGGTGCGAGGGCTGCAGGCGAAAGACTATACGCCGGCGGAGATTGAGGGAGCGCTGGGGCATGCGCTGGGACTGGATTCGCAGCTGGTGGTGGATGGGACCTACTTTATCGCCGAGGTTGGGGGCGAGATGGTCGCGAGCGGCGGCTGGAGCTATCGCGCGACGCTATGCGGCAGCGACGGGATGACGGGTCGGGAGCCTGCGAGGCTGGATCCGGCGACGGACGCGGCAAAGATTCGCGCGGTCTTTGTGCATCCGGGCTGGGCCCGCCAGGGGTTGGGAAGCCTGATGCTGGAGTACTGCGAAGAGCAGGCGCGCGAGGCTGGATTCACGCGGCTGGAGATGGGATCGACCTTGACGGGGGCGCCGCTGTATCGGCTGCGCGGCTATGTGGCGCAGGAGAGAATTGCGATTCCGCTGCCAAATGGAGAGGCGCTTCCGGTGATCCGGATGACGAAAAGTGTCTGAAACGCCGGGCCAGAGGAGTGGGAACCCGCTCAGTGATGTATCAGACAGTAAAAGTACGCCTTTTGGGGTGTTACTAAAGGCTTATGTGGCCTATGCGAATGGGTTACAGAGGTATACCTTAGGGGCATGACGGCCCTAGAGATAGAAGACTTAGCTCGCAATTGGATCCGTTACCAAGAAGCCTGGGAACGGGTAGGGGGCCCTTGCAGCGAATGTACCGCGCTGCAGTGGGCTTACAACCTAGTGGATGACATGGTTGTCGATCGACCGGAAGAAAGCTGGGAGTTGATGCTTGCCGTTCGTCGATTGAACCGGTCGGAGATGATTGAACAGATGCTCTCAGCCGCTGTGTTTGAGGATCTGATGTCAGTCTATGGCGAAACGCTGATTGACCGAGTAGAAGCGGAGGTGAAGCGCGACCCAACCTTCGTTGGGGTCATCCGTGGCTCCTACCGGTCCAGCATGTCGGATGATGTATGGTCGCGGCTCAAGGCGATCGCTGATCCTGCGGTCTTCCTACAACTCATCGCGTAAGATAGGGACTTCAACTGAAGTCTCTGCGTTGCCGCAAGCGAAGGCGACGTGCCATCTGTTTACGCTACCGCAAAGGAATGTTCGGGAAGCGCGGTGAAACTCCGCCACTGCCCCGCAACTGTGATGCGCGCACCGTCAGATCCAAAGAGCCAAGACTTTTGGTTTGAGGATCTATCGGTGAAGCTGACCCGGAGGCGCCCACTGATCGTCCAATGGACATCGGGAAGGGACGCACTCTCGAAGACAAGGGTCGACTTTGAAATCGCGCCAGTCAGGAGACCGGTTCCATTGCTGTTGTGCCTGCCACGCTTCCGTCGGGGAAGCGGAGGAGAATACTATGCAATCGTCTCTGGGCCGCGATGCGGCCAGTCGATCGATACGCGCGAGAATCGCTCGCTGCGTTGCCCTTACATTTTTGGGATTTCTGATTTCAAGCAGCGCACAGGCGGTGGTGATCCGTGGCCGTCTAACCGATGCGCTGGGCAAGCCGGTGCCGCTCGGCATGGTGCGCCTGGTGAAGGGTGGGAAGACCGTCGCGTTTGCGTATGCGGAGACGGATGGGTCGTTTGAGATTCGATCGTCGGAGTCGGGAAGGTTTACGTTGCTGGGCTCTGCGGCGGGATTTCTGCCCGCCATCGGCGTGGATTTCTATGGCGGAGTGACCGATGTGCTGGAGCAGAACGTGGTGCTCGCGGGGAACACCGTGCGCCAGGAGATTACGGTCAGTGCGACGGGCATTCCTACGCCGCTGCCGCAGCTCACGTCTCCGGTCAGCATCATTCCGCAAGAGGCGATGGACCTGCGGACCGGGGTTGTCGATGTGATGCGGCAGACGCCGGGAGCGTTCATGGTGCAGACCGGACAGCTTGGAAGTGTAACCAGCCTGTTCATGCGGGGCGGCAACTCGACGGCAAACCTGGTGACGATTGATGGCGTGCCTGCGGACGATATTGGCGGCATCTTTGATTACGGTACGGTGAGCTCAACGGCGATAAGCCAGATCGCGATGGTGCGCGGGCCGGATTCGGCGATGTACGGTACGGAGGCCGGCGCTGGCGTGGTGACGATTGATACCACGCGCGGAAGCACGCCTGTGCCGCAGCTGAACTATGAGGGCAGTGCGGGCAATCTGTGGACGTATCAGAACCGGGCGTCGATTGGCGGCACGTGGAGCAGGCTGGATTACTTTGGGGCGTTCTCGCGAATCGATACGTCGAACGCGCTGCCGCTGGACGAGTTCCACGTAACTACCTCGGCGGCCAACGTTGGATATAACTTTAATGGCAATACGCAGATCCGCTTCACGATCCGCAATGCGGATGCGGTGCAGGGAGTTCCCGGAGCGTGGGATTTCCAAGGAGTCTCGCAGGATAACCGGCAGGCCGATCAGGATCTCTTTTCCGGCGCGACGCTGGAGAACTGGTACAAGGGGAAGTGGCACAACCTGGTGCGGTATGGGATTGCGCGCAAGCGCGAGCAGGAGCAGCAGTTTGCCGCCGGAGGCACATTCCTGGAGGACGATCCGGGAACGGGTGGACCGGGAAATGTGGGGAACGTGGTGACTATCCGGGGCGCGAACGGATATACGGCGACCGGCCAGGTGCAACTGTATACCGGCAACAACTACGACCAGGCGAGCAATAGCGATCAACTGTATTACCAGACGGATTACAGTTTTTCGCCGCACTTTATCGGGCTGTTCGGGTTTCGATATGACAACGAGCGCGGCTCGTACAACGACTACTACACCGACGCCTACGACCCGGAGTTTGACTTCACCGAGCACGAGTCGACGCAGCGGACAAACTTTGAATACAACCTGCAGTTCCAGGGAGAGTTCTGGCACCGGCTGTTTTATTCGGCGGGCGGCGCGTTGGAGAAGAACCACCTGTATGGGATTGCAGGAACTCCGCGGCTGGGGTTGAGCTACGTGCCGGTGCGTCCGTCGGCGAAGCTGTTTCATGGAACGCGGCTGCGCGCCAATGCGGCGACGGGAGTTCAGGAGCCTTCGCTGGCGATCGAGTTCCAGAGCTTATATACGCAACTGCTGGCGGCTGGCGATACTGAAGATATTGAGAAATATCAAATCACGCCGCAGGGTCCGGAGCGCTCGCGCACGTACGACGTCGGCGTGGATCAGAACATCGTTGGGGAAAAGCTGACGCTGAAGGTGGGCTACTTCCACAACATGTTCAACCATCAATTGGAAGGCGTGGACGCGCAGGCGCTGGACCAGTACTTCGGGTTAGATTTGAATCCGAGTGTGAGTCTGTACGAGGCGTATGTGAACTCGCTTGCGTACAGCGCGAACGGCGCGGAGGCGGAGCTGGCGTGGCAGCCGCGGCCGCACTTCCTGTTCCGCGGCGGCTATACCTACCTGAATGCGCGCGTGCTGCAGTCGTTCGCGTCGGATGCGGTTGCGGCCAACGAGGGTGAGCCGACAGAGAACCCGAATATCCCCGGAGTTCCGATTGGCGCACTGGGGCCGCTGGTGGGTGCGCGTCCATTTCGGCGAGCGCCGAATACTGGATACTTCAACGGCCAGTACACGCGGCCGCGACTGACGTTTTCTATGTCCGGAGCCATTGCGAGTCGAAGCGACGACTCCACGTACCTGGAGTATGAGGACCTGAACGGCGGCAATACGCTGCTGCTGCCCAACCGGAATCTGGATTTTGGCTACGTGAAACTCGATCTGGGCTTTAGCTACGCGCTCAAGCACGGGTTCACGTACTTTGCGCAATTCAACAATTTGCTGAACAACCAGCACATTGGGCCGATCGGGTATCCAGGCCTTCCCTTGACGTTTCAGACGGGGTTGAAGCTTCAACTGGGCGGCAGGTAGGACGTTTCGGGAACGATCCCCCGGAAACCAGCGCAGGTTTCCGGGGGGAGTAGCGTAAGATTACCCCGAGATTTGGTGTCACCTGTGGCTTGAAATCCCCGTCTAAGCGTTTGAAGATTAAGGAGAAGACTATGTCCAAAAGTTTTCGCAGCAAGACACTTTCGGCGCTCGCCGCCGGTTTCGTCATGACCGCAATGCCCGCCTTTGGGCAAGGCGTTCCGATGGAAGGACCGGTTCCCACGACAGCGACGATCACGGTGCAGTCCAAGAGTGGAGCTCCGCTGGATCCGGCGTTGTTGAGCCTGCAGGTGAATGGCAAGAGTACGCCGATTCTCTCGGTGCAGCAGGTGCCGCCGCCGGGCGCGCAGATCGCCATTTTGATTGATGACGGTTTGCGATCTGCATTCGGCAACCAGTTGAGCGACTTTGCCGACTTCATCAATGCGCTGCCGCCGGGCGCGAAGGTGCTGGTGGGTTATATGCAGAATGGAACAGTTCGCGGCATGAGCACGTTTACAGCGAATCATCAGGCAGCGGCCGCGCAGTTGCGGCTCCCGATGATGGTTGCCGGCATTAATGGCAGCCCGTACTTCACGCTTTCGGAGTTTTCGAAGCACTGGCCCTCCAATGAGCCGGGCGCGCGTTTCGTGCTGTTGGTGACCAACGGCATCGACCCATACAACGGCAGGCCTTCGGTGCTGAACCAGAACAGTCCGTACGTTCAGACAGCGCAGGATGACGCGCAGCGGGCCGGGGTCGCGGTGTATTCGATTTATTTTCCCCAAGCGGGTCAGCGGGGCGCCCATGGAAGCTTCAGCGGTCAAAGCTACCTGGCGCAGGTCGGCGAGGCCACGGGAGCTCAGTCGTACAACATTGGGACGATCACACCGCCTTCACTGACGCCCTATCTCAATGAGTTCGGTAAAGCCGTCGCGAGTAGTTACCTGGTGAGGTTCAATGCGAACTCTGCCCGGGTAAAGCGCGACACGCTGATTCGCATCCGGCTGAAAACCAGCCAACCGGGGGTGAAGCTTAATGTGCCTGACAACGTGCATCCGGGGATGGACTTGCAGCGCTGAAACGGGGGAACCTGAGGCAAGCAAAGAGGGCACGGCTTACGGCCGTGCCCTTTTTGCGGTCACTGCGTCGGGGAGTCGGGATTCCTTCGGCGGGATTCGTGATTCCGTCATCGAGAGCCTGTACGATGGAACAGGAATGAGAGGTGTATGAACGAAGGTCGTTGGGTTCTGTTGATTGCGAGTGAAGTAGGCGGAACGGATTCAGTTTCGGACCGCGCGATGGAGCGTTTGGTCGAAGCGATCGCCGCAGAGGGGTACGAAGTTGTAAGGACCTCGACTCCTGAGGACGGATTATCGCTGGTGACGTCGGATCCATCGCACAGCGCGATTCTGCTGGACTGGGATCTGGAAGGTGAGAACCAGTTTGACGAGCGCGCGGCGCTGAAGATCCTGCGTGCGGTCCGGCGGCGGAATAAAAAAATCCCGATCTTCTTAATTGCCGACCGGACGCTGGTGAGTGAGCTGCCGCTGGAGGTTGTGAAGCAGGTGCATGAGTACATTCACCTGTTCGGCGACACGCCGGCGTTCATTGCCAACCGCGTGGATTTTGCCGTGGAGCGGTATCACGAACAGCTGCTGCCGCCATACTTCCGCGAGCTAAAGAAGTATACCGAGCAGGGAGCGTACTCGTGGGACGCGCCGGGACATATGGGCGGCGTGGCGTACCTGAAGCATCCGGTGGGGATGGAGTTTCACAAGTTTTTTGGCGAGAACATCATGCGCTCGGATCTCGGGATCTCGACCTCGCCGCTGGGATCGTGGCTGGATCACCTGGGGCCTCCGGGAGAGAGCGAGCGGAATGCGGCGCGCATCTTTGGAGCGGACTGGACGTTCTATGTGCTGGGTGGTTCGTCGGCATCGAACCAGATTGTCGGGCACGGCGTGATTGCGCAGGATGACATTGTGCTGGCCGATGCGAACTGCCACAAGTCGATTTGTCATTCGCTGACGGTGACCGGGGCGAGGCCGGTGTACTTCAAGCCGACGCGCAATGGCTATGGCATGATTGGCCTGGTGCCGCTCAAGCGGTTCAGCCCGGAAAATGTTCAGGGACTGATTGAGCGCAGCCCGTTCACTGCCGGTGCGCGGTCGAAGGTGCCGACGTATGCGGTGGTGACGAACTCCACGTACGACGGGCTTTGTTACAACGTGGATCGCGTGGTGGAAGAGCTGGCAAAGAGCGTGCCGCGCGTGCATTTCGATGAGGCTTGGTATGCCTATGCGAAGTTCCACGAGATCTATCGCGGACGGTATGCGATGGGCGTGCCGGATGAGATGGCGGACCGGCCGGTGATCTTTTCGACGCAGTCGACGCACAAGATGCTGGCGGCGTTCTCAATGGCTTCGATGGTGCATGTGAAGTTGAGCCCGCGGGCGCAATTGGACTACGACCAGTTCAACGAGGCGTTCATGATGCACGGCAGCACGTCGCCATTTTATCCGTTGATTGCGTCGATCGACGTGGCGGCAGCGATGATGGATGATCCCGCGGGGCCGACGCTGATGAGCGAGACGCTGCAGGACGCGATCAGCTTCCGCAAAGCCATGTCGTCGATTGCGCATCGGCTGCGCAAGGCAGAGCAGGGATGGTTCTTCCGGTTGTATCAGCCGGAGTATGTGTTCGATCCGCTGGATGGCAAGACGTATTTGTTTGAAGAGGCTGCCGACGGGCTGCTGACCAACCAGTCAAGCGCATGGACGCTGAAGACGGGCGAGGAGTGGCACGGCTACCAGGACGAAGATATTGCCGATGACTACTGCATGCTCGATCCGGCCAAGGTAACGATTCTTTCACCGGGCGTGAATGCGCAGGGAGTGTTCGCCGACTGGGGCATTCCCGCGGCGATCCTGACGGAATTTCTGGATGGCCGGCGCGTCGAGATTGCGCGCACCGGCGACTATACCGTGCTGGTGCTGTTTTCGGTCGGAACGAGCAAAGGCAAGTGGGGCGCGCTGCTGGAGAATCTGTTCGAGTTCAAGCGGCTGTACGACAGCGAGGCTCCGCTCGAAGAGGCGCTGCCGGAGCTGGTGATGAAGTACCCGGCGCGCTATCGCAATGTCACGCTCAAGGAGCTGAGCGACCAGATGCATACCGTGATGCAGGAGCTGAATCTTTCGGGGCTGGTGAATGCGGCCGCGGATGAGGACTTCGATCCGGTGCTGACACCGGGGCAGACGTATCAGAAGCTGCTGCGCGGAGAGACGGAGAAGGTGCGCTTCGCGGAGATGGCCGGGCGCATTGCGGCGGTGATGTTGGTGCCGTATCCGCCGGGGATTCCGATGTCGATGCCGGGCGAGCGGCTGGGCGGTCCGGAGAGCCCGGTGATCAAACTTATCATCGCGATGGAGGAGTTCGGCAAGCGGTTTCCGGGCTTCGAGCGCGAGACGCACGGCGTTGAGGTGGATGAGAACGGCAACTACTGGATGCGCGCCGTGATCGAAACGGCGAACGGCAAAAAGAACGGCCGCAAGCAGAAGGGGCCGAGTTCGGCGCCGCCGGTGAAGCGTCGCAAGAAAAACCTGCCGGGGGACGATGGGCCGCCGCTGCCGGGAACGCCGGTAAGGATCTCGCCGGAACGGTAGAGGCATCAGCAAAAAGGAAGGCCCCGGATCTCTCCGGGGCCTTCCTTTTGGGCGCTGCGCGTTGGTACTTTTGAGGGGTAGAGATTTCGATTTGTACCTTCGCAGATGCTCTTTTCTTTACAATTCGATGATTTTTCAGCCGCATCCTGAGCGATTCTTGAAGCGTCCAATTGTATATGGAGCGAGGAACGTTGTTAGCTTGCCATACAGAGAGGGCTGCCACAGGAGGACAGGAGAAGATGGTAACGGGAATGCAGGACTTGATGAGGGAAATAAAAATCTTTGAAGACTATGTTCGAGCATGCCAGGCGGGGGATGAGTTGCGAAATGTTCCGCTCACACGGGAAGAGGTGGACGTGATCGCTTCGTACCGGCGCTTTATGAGTCAGCAAGAGGATCGTACCGAAATCTAGAAAGCAAAAGGCCCCCAGGCGCAGCCGGGAGCCTTTTTGCATGACCAGATCGCAGGAGCGAGAATCTCGCTGAATCTGCGCTGCTCTTGGTTTAGTACATGCCGTCCATGCCGCCGCCGTGGCCGCCGCCTGCCGGAGCTTCCTTCTTTTCGGGAATCTCGGCGATGATGGCTTCGGTGGTGAGGAGCAGGCCAGAGATCGACGCCGCGTTCTGCAGGGCAGTGCGCGTGACCTTGGTGGGATCGATGACGCCGGCCTTGACCAGATCCTCGTAGACGTTGGTTCCGGCGTTGTAGCCGTAGTTGGCGTCCTTGGAGTCGTGGATCTTGCCGATGACGACCGAACCCTCTTCGCCGGCGTTGCCAACGATGGTGCGGAGCGGCTCTTCGATGGCGCGACGGATGATGCTCGCACCGATCTTCTCGTCGCCTTCGAGTGTCTTGATGAGCGCGTCAACAGCCGGCACGCAGCGAATCAACGCCACGCCGCCGCCTGGGACGATGCCCTCTTCGACAGCCGCGCGGGTTGCATGCATCGCATCCTCAACGCGCGCCTTCTTCTCCTTCATCTCGGTCTCGGTAGCCGCACCGACCTTGATGACGGCGACGCCGCCGACCAGCTTGGCAAGGCGCTCCTGGAGCTTCTCGCGATCGTAGTCGGAGGTGGTCTTGTCGACCTGGGCGCGAATCTCCTTGACGCGGCCTTCGATCTTGGCATCCTCACCGCCACCGTCGACGATGGTCGTGTTGTCCTTGTCGATGGTGATGCGCTTGGCGGTGCCGAGGTCTTCGATCTTGACGCCCTCGAGCTTGATGCCGAGGTCTTCGGTGATGGCCTTGCCGCCGGTGAGGACAGCGATGTCCTCGAGCATGGCCTTGCGGCGATCGCCGAAGCCGGGAGCCTTGACGGCCGCGACGTTGAGCGTGCCACGCAGCTTGTTCACCACGAGGGTTGCGAGCGCCTCACCGTCGACGTCCTCTGCGATGATGAGCAGCGGCTTGGCGGTGCGGGCGATCTGCTCGAGCAGCGGGAGCAGGTCCTTCATCGTGGAGATCTTCTTCTCATAGATGAGGACGTAGGGGTTCTCGAGGGCAACTTCCATGCGCTCTGCGTCGGTGACGAAGTAGGGCGAGAGGTAGCCGCGATCGAACTGCATGCCCTCGACGACATCGAGCTGGGTCTCCATGGTGCGGGACTCTTCGACGGTGATGACGCCGTCCTTGCCAACCTTCTTCATCGCGGCGGCGATGATGGAGCCGATCTGCTCGTCGGAGTTGGCGGAGATGGTGCCGACCTGCGCGATCATGTCGCCGGTAACGGGCTTGGAGAACTTGGAGAGTGCTCCGCCGGTGACGACGCCGTGCTCATCGCGCTTGCCGATGATGGCGTCGACAGCCTTGTCGATGCCGCGCTTGAGGGCAGCGGGGTTGGCGCCGGCAGCAACGGTTTTTACGCCTTCGCGGAAGATCGCCTGGGCGAGGACGGTGGCGGTGGTGGTACCGTCGCCGGCGATGTCCGAGGTCTTGGACGCGACTTCCTTGACGAGCTGGGCGCCGACGTTCTCGATGGAATCACCGAGCTCGATCTCCTTGGCGACGGTGACGCCGTCCTTGGTGATGGTGGGGGAACCGAACTTCTTCTCGATGACGACATTGCGGCCCTTGGGACCGAGTGTCACCTTTACCGCGTTGGCGAGCGTGTTGACGCCACGCAGGATCGCCTGACGCGAATCTTCTCCATGCAGAATTTGCTTTGCCATTTAAAAAGCTCCTGGTTGTTAGTTCTTAGTTGTTAGTTCTCAGTAAAAGCGCGTGTAAGCAGCGCGTTACTTCTTGAGGATGCCGAGGACTTCTTCTTCGCGCATGATGAGGAGTTCTTCGCCGTCGAGCTTGATCTCGGTGCCGGAGTACTTGCCGAAGAGGATGGTGTCGCCCGCCTTGACGTCGAGCGGGAAGACTTTACCTTCATCGTTGGACTTACCCTTGCCGACCGAGATGACCTCGCCCTGCTGCGGCTTTTCCTTGGCCGAGTCGGGGATGATGATGCCGCCACGGATGCTTTCGCCCTCTTCGAGGCGGCGAACCAGAATGCGATCGTGCAACGGCGTAAATGAAGTAGCTGCCATAGTGATGCTTCTCCTTGATTTCTGTTGATCAGGTTGCTGTGTGGTGCCTATGAGAGGCCAGGGAGGGGCGCGGATGAGCGGAAAACGGCTCAAGCGGGACCTGTTGGCACTCTCTACTGCCGACTGCTAATCTAAGCTCTTCGGGGAGGAGAGTCAATGGCTGCCAGGTGAAATCTTAGTGAAAGTCGCTAAGGTTTACGGGAAGCGGTCTGTTTCGCTCATGGAGGAGCCAACCGTGGCCTCCACGCGATAGAATCAGGCCATGATGCAGGTGTACCGAAGTGGAATATTGAACCGGGCCGCGGGCCTGGCGATGGTGGTTGCAGGGATCGTACCGGTTGCAGGCGCGCAACAGCAGGATCATGGGCGTAAATACAAGCCGCTGCCCGAGCTCTCGCACATTGTTGTGACCGTGGTGAAAGGGTATGACGGCAAGCCCATGCCGCACGCAGCGGTGGTCTTCCATGCCACGATGAACGGCCGGGACGATGGCAACCTCGAGGTCAAGACCGATCCCGAAGGTAAGGCGACCATCGACGTCATCGAAGTGGGCAGCGATGTATCCGTGCAGGTAATTGCGAAGGGATTCGCAACTTATGCCCAGGATATCCATCTGGTGGGTGCGGAAAAAGTTATCGAGGTACAGATGCTTCGGCCGCGGGAGCAGATCTCGCGGTATCGGGACAACGAGGATAAGGCCGCTGAGGTGAAGCCGGGCATCCAGGAGCCGCCGCACCATGTGCTTCCGCCGGCGCAGCCTGCGGGCGACCAGCCGTTGGCTCCGCCGCCGAGTAAGCCTGCTGCGCAGACTCCACCGACGAGCTCGCCGCAGTGAGTCTGGAAGCCGGCCTGGAGACGCGCCCGCTCGCAGGCAAGCGGGCGTTTGTGACCGGCGGTGCGAAACGCATCGGCCGTGCCGTGGCACTGCAGCTGGCAGAGGCCGGCGCGGATGTCGCGATCAGCTACCTGGGATCTGAGGCGGAAGCCCTGGCTACGGTGGCGGAGCTGCAGGCGCATGGAGGCCGAGCGCTGGCCGTCCGCTGTGACTTGCGCGAGGAATCGAGCGTGGTGGAAGCCGTGGCTGCGGCTGTTGATGGCCTGGGCGGCCATGGCGGCCATCGCGGACTGGACGTGCTGGTAAATAATGCGGGAGCCTTCGAGACGGTTCCGCTGGAGAAGATCAGCGTGGCGGAGTGGGACGCCATGTTCGAGGTGAATACGCGCGGTCCCTTCCTGGTGGCAAAGGCGGCGCATCCGCACTTGAAGGCTGCGCGGGGCAGGATCGTCAATATCGGCTCGCTGGGTGGTCTTCATCCGTGGCCGACGCATGGGCACTACTGCACGTCGAAGGCGGCGCTGCATATGCTCTCGCAGACCATGGCGAAGGCGTGGGCGCCGGAGATCAGCGTGAACTGCGTGGCGCCCGGGATGATCGTGATGGGTGAGGTGAACCCGGCGTACGAGGACTTCGCGCTCAAGACACCGATGCAGCGCAATGGGCGCGCGGAAGATGTGGCGGCCGCGGTGCTGTTCTTCGCGACCGGACCGCACTTCATCACCGGGCAACTGCTGGCCATCGATGGCGGGCTGGGGTTGTAGGAGCCGATCAGGGTCGCGCTCTTCTTTTTCTAGTCGCGCTCTTCTTTTCTTTGCTTCCAGAAGATCTGCCACCAGCGGCGCGTTAGCTTGGCGTCCTCCTCATACAGGTGGAGCGGTTCGTCCTGCTGGGGAAGGGGCTTTCCTTCATAGACCGCCATCGGGTTTGCGGTGCAGAGGCGGTCGGCGTAGGCTGCGCCATACTTTTTCGCGACCAGGTCGCGAGCGGCGCGCATGCGGGGTGGGCGCGACTGGGTATTGTGCGCGTCGGTGGCGAGGAAGTGGACCCAGCGGTCGGAGAGCATGCGGTGGGCCATCCGCTCGGCCTGCTTTCCCATCTGGCCGACCACCGAGCTGGTGGTGATCTGGGTCAGCAATCCGATGCGCATCCAGTCTGCCAGGCGGTGGGGGTCTCGCTGCAGGGTTGGATTGCGTTCGGGGTGGGTGAGGATGGGGCGCATCCCGGCCAGTCCGAGCTCATAGAAGGCCTCGTCCAGGTGCGGGGACAGACCGTAGTCGGGCAGCTCCACCAGGAGGTAGTCGCCACCATTCAGGGTGTATTTTTTTGGATTGGCGACGGCGTCCTGCATGTTGTCATAGCTGAGGTGGAAGTCGCAGCCTGAGGTAATGTGGAGCGGGATCGCCTCTGCGGCGAGGGCGGAGCGGAGGGCATCGACTCGACTGGCGATCTGGGCCGGGTCAAACATGTAGACGTTGTTGGCGTGGGGCGTGGCCACCACGTGGGTGATGCCGTCGTCTACAGCGATGCGCGCCATGGCCACCGAGGTCTCAAGGTCTGGAGACCCGTCGTCGAGGCCCGGTAGCAGATGATGGTGGAGGTCGACCATGCGAGCTACCGCAAGAGTATCACCGGGCGAGAATTTTGATTTGGAATAGATTCGCAGAGGCAGGCAGCGCGGACCGCCTGGATCTGCATCGAAGGAACAGGCTTGACAGACCAGCTGTGCGCATCCTCGCGCTGTCCCGGTTCCACGTATGATGATACGCGGCGGGTGGCGTCAAACGAGTTGAGCACCCAGTTGGTTGTACGGCAGGTAGATAGGAAAAAACGAAGTTTCAAGGATCTCTATTCATGGCAGAAAAGACAACGAATCAAGCGAAGCCCCGGGTTTTGGTCGCGGACGACGAACAAGTGATCGCGAACACGCTGGCGATCATCCTGAACCAGGCGGGCTTCGAGGCTCGCGCCGTCTACAGCGGTGAGAAGGCGATCGACGCGCTCGATACGTTCCATCCTGACATGTTGATCTCCGACGTGATCATGACGGGGATGACGGGAATCGAAGCAGCGATCCAGACGCGAGCCCGTCTTCCGAACTGCAAGATCCTGTTGTTCTCCGGACAGGCGGCGACGGCCGATCTTCTCGAGCGGGCGCGCACGCAGGGCCACGAGTTCGAGATCCTGGCCAAGCCCGTGCATCCAACCGATCTGCTTGCGAAGCTCAGGGGCTAACGGCGAAGCTCAGGGGCTAACAGCGAAGCTCAAGGGATGAAGCGGTATCCGCCGGCTTGCGGGTTGCCGGCTTAGAGAGGCTTGCCCTGGCGCCGGCGGATCAGCTCCTGGCACTTGACCTCGATGAGGAACTCGTAGAAGCTGTGCAGGGTTGCGTACATCACGCCCGCAGAGCCGTCGAGCAGCGCGCCGCGAACAAACATCATGTAAAACCACTTGATCAGAGGCCGTGCCGGAAGCTCGTAGAAGATGGCTTTCTGTGCGACCCTGCGCTCATGGAAGTTGCTGGCAAAAAGAGCCCGGGACAAGGACGCTCCGCGGGTTGCTTTGCCGCTGGCCAAGAGCTCGGCCTCTTTGCTCGAGTAGCCGTTGTGCTTTGCCATCCAATGGGTGATGCCCTTGGAAAATGCGAGGTGATCGAAGGGCGAATGCAACTCCAGAATCTCGCCGTCCACCTCGACGACCTCATTGATGTCGCGGGTGTAGCGTGCGTGCCCAACGCGCAACAGACGAACATAGTAGGGAGTCAGCTGCGCATGCTTGAGCCAGGTTCCCCAGAGAAAGTCGCGGCGGCGGATGCGGAAGCCGCAGACACTGGCCGGAGCGGCGGCGATGGCGGGTGGAATTTCCGCGCTGAGTTCCGGGGTGGGCCGCTCGTCGGCATCCAGCACCAGCACCCAGTCGTGGCGAAAGGGTAGCTGCATACCGGCGTTGCGTTGCGCGGCGTAGGTATCGAAGCGGCGCGTGGTGACGGTAGCGCCTCGCTGGCGGGCAATGTCTACGGTCCGGTCGGTGCTTTCCGAGTCCAGGATGTGAATGTCATCGCACCAGGCCACGGAATCGAGGCACCCGGGCAAATCCTGCTCCTCATCGCGGGTGAGGATGAGCACCGAAATCACGCATCGCCTCCAGCCGCGACAGTCTGCGTGTCGTCCAGCGGAATGGTGCGAGTTCTCTCGCGGATGGCGACTGCGGGGTTCCCGCTATACACCGTCCACGGCTTCAGGTCTCGGGTTGCAACCGCGGCCATGCCGAGCACGGCGCCTTCCGCGACATGAATGCCGGGCGCGACCGAGGCGCGTGCGCAGATCCAGGCGTAGCGTTCGATATGCATGCTGTAGGCGATCAGGGGGAAGTCGGGGTCGTTGTAGTCGTGGGTTGCGCCGCAGAGGTAGCAGTCCTGCGAGAGGATCACGTGGGTATCAATCTGGATGGGAGAAGGATTGTAGATTTCCACGCCGTCGGCGGCGGCGACGTGGTCCGCGCAAACCAGGTTCCACGGAGCCCACACCCTGGAGGCAGGGTAGAAGTGGCAGTCGCTTCCAAGCGTGGCGCCGAAGAGACGCAACAGCGTGGCGCGCCAGGCGTGGAAGGGCCGCGGAGAGATGCGATAGAGGAAAAGCCAGCAGATGTTCCAGACCAGGCGCCGCAATCGGTTGCCGAGGCTGAAGGCGGGGCGCGTGTACGCGTCCGCATGACGCTCGGGCGGGACGTGGTCGGTGGCACGGTAATGCGCCTGGCGGCCCATGGATCAGTTGACCTCGTGAACGACGGATCCGGGCGTCTGTGTCCGAAGCCGTTCGAAGATACGAAGGATGAGGGCGCTGTTCCTCCGCATATCGTAACGATGGGCAAAGGTGATCTTGGTCTGTTGCTGCATGGCCTCACGCTCTTCAGGGGTGAGAGCGAGCCAACGCTCGAGAAGATGGATGGTGCCCTTGAGGGTGTCGGGCTCGACGATGCCGCAGCCGTCGGCTTCAATCTCCGGCGCAATGTTCACCTGATCGGAGATCAGAACGGGGCGACCGCAGGCCAGAGCCTCGGCGACCGCGATGCCGAAGTTTTCCTGGTGGGAGGGCAGGACGAAGGCGTCGCTGACGGCGAAGGCGCCCCACTTCGCATCGCCTTTAAGCATGCCGGGCCAATGGACGCGATGGGCGAGACCTGCCCGGTCGACAATCTGCTCGAGATCCTTTCGCATTCCGGTGGCATCGGGGCCGGCCATGATCAGATGCAGGTCGGGATGAGCCGGAGCGACGGCTGCAAAGGCCTGGAGGAGTAGGTCGCATCCCTTCTTGGGATGGATACGCGACAGGAACAGCAGGTAACGGCGGCCGGCATCTTCAACATTCAGCTCTGGGCAGCGGTCATAGAAGGCCGGCACGAGCTCATCGATGTCCGGCAACTGCGGGTCGGCACCGTAGGAGACGACCATGGGATTCCAATGCCATAGCCAGAAGGTCTTGGTGGCGAGATCGCGTTCCAGCTCGGTGGTGAACATGACCCGCGAGGCAGCGCGAAGGATCCAATACTGGGCCAGTATCCAGTAGATCCACTTTTTTATGTGCTTGAGGGGATAGCGGCGCTTGAAGTAGGGATCCAACATGCCGTGGGTGAAGACGAGGAACGGCTTGTGTCCGGCAACCGCCAGCAGGGCTGCCAGCCCCGTGAACTCCCACAGTCCATGCACGATGATGCCATCGAAGCGATGGCGATTCCTGGTCAGCCACGGAACCAGCCGGGGGGAGTACCAGGATTTTTTCCGATTGCCCAGGGCATGCACCTGGAAGGGAAAATCACTAAGAAAGGTAGCGTCCGGGCTGTCCAGGGTGGCGACCTCGGCCTCGTAGCCGGGCGGACGGTAACGAATGATCATCCGAATCGCTTCGGTCGGACCACCGGCCGCAGGATTGATGGAACCGACGATGTGCAGGATTCTCATGGATATCGTGAAAGAGATTCAAGTCGCTTCTCAGCAGCAAGCGCACAAACCTAAGATTACCAGTCCTTTGTCATTCTTGTTGTTGCAGCCAGGGCACGTCGCAAACCGCGCACATCTTCTTCATAGGTCCAGGTGGAAATGCGCATGGCTGCGGCTTTGCCCATCGTCGCAGCGGAGCTGGGGCCGGCAAAGATCTGGTGCAATGCCTGGGTCAGAGCGGGGATATTGCCGACCGGAAAGACGCAGCCCTCCACCCCGTCGGCGATCAAATCGGCGTGGCAGCCTACGTCTGTGGATACGATGACGGGGCATCCGGAGGCCATGGCTTCATTCACAATCAGCCCCCACGGCTCGTGCCGCGAAGGCAGGACGAAGACGTCGGCAAGCTGAAAGAAGCGGGGCAGCTCTGACTGATTGCGAAACCCCGCGAAGCGCACGTCTTCGAGTCCCAGCTGCTGTGCCTGGGCCTGCAGGTGGGCACGCTGCTCTCCGTCGCCGACCACAACGAGGTAGGGCCTGTCCTGGGGCGTCCTGCCTGCAAGAAAGCGGCTGTAGGCCTCCAGCAGGTGATCAGCATGTTTGCGCTGCTGGAGCTTGGAGGCAAATAAAATCACGGGTCGTCCAGAAGAGAGCCCGAGTTCAGCGCGCAGCTCCTGCTCGCGAGGGGCGGCGGCCGCCGCCAGTTCGGCGAAATATCTGTTGTTCACCGCGTACGGCATCAGGAACTGTGGAACGCTGGCGCCAAAGTAATGGGTCCAATACGCGGCGTTGACCGTTCCGATGGGAAGCACCGCGGAGATTCCTTTACCGAGCAGCTTGAAGAAAGCCGACTTGATAGCGAGCGTCCAAGGGCTGCGCACCCGGTCGGCCAGCCACGATTCTGCGCGCAACAGAACGGGAATGCCCAGCGCATTGGCGGCAAGAATGGCTTGCAGAGAGTTGACGCTGGCGTAGCCGTGCACCCATAGGGCATCGAAGGCGGGGCTGCCATCGATGTTTTGAAGGCGACGAAAGATGCCGCGGCTGATGGGGGTGGTCGGCGAAACCTCTCCCGTATCGCGCCAAGGCCGCAGGAACTCAGAGCGATAGCCGTCCAGCAGGGGAGTGTCCCAGGCGACTTCGACGCCAAAGCCGCGGTCCTTGTATCCGCGTACGGAGAAGTCTGAGCCGAACAGAACGGTAAGGTCGATATCGGGCTCAAGCGCGATACGTCGCAGCAAGGGAGCCTGGTACTGGATTGGATGGCTGACAAGGTACGCGAGGCGCACCTTGCGGTACTCCGTGCCACTGCTGGATGGATCGAAGGAATCCGTCATGAGGCGGGTGCTCCTGATCAGCGCAAGGCAAGGGCAAGCGAGACGAGTCCGAGAGTGGTTCCTAGACCACCCGATGTCAGGAACTGCTTGGCCGGAACGGCCGGCAGATACACAATGTCGTTTGGCTGCAGGATTGGGTCCGGGACCTTTCCATTCAGGACCTTCTTGATGTCGTACACCGCTACCGTGCGATGATCTCCAACGGTGCGGATGATGCGCAGATCACCGAACCTTCCCTCCCATTTGATGCCGCCAGCGAGTGCGGTGGCCTCGGTAAGGGTTAGCGGGGTGTAGGCATTGAGGGGAATGGTTCCAAGCGGGCTGGTAAAGGACCCGAAAATGTAGACAATTCCAATTCTCGAGACAACGATCGTGTCACCGGGAAAGACTGGAATGTTGCCCAGGGAGCTGAGCAGGGGATCGGTTCCAAGGTCGACCACCAAGGGCTTTGCTACGCCGGGACGATTAATCGTAATGACGTGGCTGGCGCTCGAGGGCAGGCCGCCCGCGGTGGAGAGGACATCCAGCAGATGACGCGTACCCACGACCGGAACGACCGCATGAACTTCACCAATGATCGTGACGACGGCGTTGGGACCTTCGGTGATCTGAAGGGTGACCTGCGGATCACGATACATCCCCGCGCTTTCGAGTTTCTCCGCGATCAGGTTCTCCGCCTGCGTCACGGACAATCCCTCGAGGTGAACAACTCCAATCAAGGGGAGGAGTACGGTACCGTCGTTATTGATGCGGACCTGGGGAGTGAATTTGGGATCGGAAAACAGGCGAATGGAGATATTGTCGCCAATCGTCAAGACGATATCTCGCTCTCCGGGATAGAGGAGGGCCCGATCGGTGGTCGCGGTCAGCTCCTGGTTGTAGGTCGCGGTACTCGAAGTGGCTGGGCCGCTGAATTGTGCTCGGGCTTCAGAAGCACCCAGGAGGAAAAGGATGCAGGCCGCAGCCCACAGACCGGCCAGGCGGTAGTCGTGGGCCAGGCGAACGGCAGGATGATGACGGCTCAAGCGTGTCATTCGCTATCTCCTTTTTTGGAATCGCGCTTGTCGCCTCGTTTTGAACCCGAATCCTTGCCGTCGTTCTTCGACTCCCAGCCGGCGCTGTCAACACCAGCAGCCGCATATCCGGTATAGCCGTAGTAGCCGTAGTAGGCGTAATACTCAGGGCTGTTCAGGTCGACGGCATTGAGAACAATGCCGGTGACCGGCGCGCCGGAACGGACGAGAAGGTCGCGGGCGCGGCGCATGGCATGCTTGCTGGACTTACCGTGGCGCACAATCATCACGACGGCGTCCGCGTCGCGCGCCAGCACCACGCTGTCGGTCACCGACAGGAGCGGGGGCGAATCCATCACGATGTGGGTATACATTCCCTTGCACCGCTCGATGAGTTGCTGCATGGTCTCGGAGCTGAGCATCTCGGTGGGGAAGGGCGGAACCGGGCCACTGACCAGAACATCCAGCTGCGGGATTTCAGGTATGGTCTGGATCGCTTCTTCCAGGCTGACGCTGCCGGTTAACACCGACGTGAGCCCGACCTTGCCATTGAGCCCGAAACGGTGATGCACGGTCGGACGGCGAAGATCGGCATCGATAATCAACACGCGTACATTGCGTTGTGCCAACACGCAGGCCAGGTTGATGGATACCGTCGTCTTACCTTCGGACGGCGTGGCGCTGGTGAGCAGGATAACCTGTGGCTCGCCGCCGGCAACCGATAGCAGCAAGGAGGTTCGCAATGCGCGGAACGCTTCGGAGAACTGGGACTTCGGACTCGAGAGTGTTCCCAGGTTGCGCATCGCAGTCGAGAGGGAAGTTTCGTCGGAAACGCTGCGGCGCGCGCGAGGAATGAGCGCCAGGGAAGGCAGCCCGGAGACGGCTTCAATCTCTGCGACGCTGCGCAAGCCGGTATCCAGGCTCTCGAGCAGGAAGGCCAGGATGAGACCGAAGATCAGCATCACAAAAGTGTCGATGACGACGATGCCGGTGCGTGGCTTGAGCGTGGGACCGAGGGGAGCATACGCAGCGTCAATCGGCTCGATTTCGGTAGATTCGAGCCCCGCTTCCACACCGGCTGTGCGCAGTCTCTGCTCCAGGCCATCGTAGAGGGTTCGATTGGCTTCGAACTCACGTTCGCGCAAGGTGTATTGGAGCAGGTCATCGCGCAGCTTATACGCGGTAGCCTTCTCTGCATCCAGTGCAGCGTTGGTCTGCGTCTCCTGGGCTTTGGACGCAAGGTAGACCTGCTCTGCCTCGCTCAGGATGCGTTTTTCTTCAACGGCAATCTCTCGATTCAGCTCCGCAATCTGGTTCTGGATCGCCTTAACGTCGGGATGGTTGGGCCCTTCCGTGGTTTCGAGATCAGCCAGACGCGTACGATCATTATTCAGTTGACTGCGGAGGGCCGATACGTTGCTCGGGGTGTAGGCGTTCCCGGCCTGGTCCAGAATGCTGGGATCCATGCTGGAGAGGATCTGGTAACGCGACTCCGCATTAATGCGTGCAAGCTCCGCAGCACCGGCTGCCCGGTTCAATTCGTCCAAAGTGGCGGTGATCTGGTTATCTTTAGGATCGAACCCCAGCACGCCGAGCTTCTTTTGGAGCTCCAGCATCTCTCCCTGGGACGTCTCGACCTGCTGCTTCAGATCGTCGAGCTGCGAGGAGAAGAAGGTTGCCACCCGCTTGGTCGCGTCGGCCCGGGATTGAAAGCTATGCGCGATGTAGTCCTGCACCAGCTGATTGACGATGTCGGCCGAGAGCTGCGCCTTCCCGGTGGTGCAGCTTATGTACACAAGGTCGGTCTTGGGAACGACGCCGACGTTGATATCTCGTTGAAGCGCCCCAACGACACGTTGCCGGACCACCGGATCGTCAACGTTCTGATAGCGTGGGCTGGGCCCCATAAATGCCGGATCATTGGCCAGGTTGCGGTCCCGCGCGACCGACAGCAGCAGCGAGTTGCTCTTCAGGATCGCAACTTCTGTGGGAAGCCGTGAGTCTCCTCCCGAGAAACCACCGCCAATGCGGTACTCATTGGACGAACCGCTGCGAATTTCAATCGTGCCGGCGGCGGTGTAGAGACGCGGCTGCGTTGCGCCCTGATAGAAGCCATAAATTGCGCCAAGGGCGGCCACCGCAATGATCAGTTTCTTGCGGGAACGGATTGTGACCCAAGCTTCCGATAAGGTTGCGTCGGTGGCGTTTTGCTGGGTTCCTGAAGAGGTGGCGGGAACCTCAGCGTCTGCCGGCGAATTCTCAAATGGTACAGGGCTCATTCAAACTCTAGTCTACGCGAACAAGGGCCTTCGGCAAACCTGCGCTTTCGTCTCCGCGAGCACCCAACCCAAAGATCGATAACGGCATCGGAGCGGGGCGAGCGGCTCTGCGATAATACTTACTACAGAACAAGTACGTTCCTGCATCTTCGTATAAGAGAGATAGATTGATGGCTGAACCGGTTCAAATTGCGGTGGTGGGCTCAGGCTATGTCGGGTTGGTCGCCGCTGTGTGTTTTGCGGAGATGGGTCATTCCGTCATCTGCGTGGATAATGACGAAAGCAAGGTGGCCGCGCTCCAGGGTGGCGACACGCTCATCCATGAGAACCACCTACCTGAACTTCTGGAGCGACATCGCAACACCCGGGTACGGTTTATGACCGATCTGGGGGAAGCGACACGCACCTGCCAGGCGATCTTTGTCGCGGTTGGAACGCCCCAGTCCGAGACCGGGGATGCCGATCTGTCCTATGTGGAGGCAGTGGCCAGCGAGATAGCCCGCTCCATCAACGGGTACAAGGTCATCATCGAAAAGAGCACCGTGCCGGTCTACACCAACGAGTGGATTCGTCGGGTGATCGAGCGCAATGGAGTTTCCCGGGATGCGTTCGATATCGTCTCCAATCCCGAGTTTTTGCGAGAGGGCACCGCGGTGGAGGACTTTCTGCATCCCGATCGGATCGTTGTGGGCGCCGATAACGAACGGGCCGCCGAACTTCTCAATGAGATCTATTTGCCGTTGACCCAAGGCGAATACTATCGCCGGCCGAATGCCATTCCCGGATGCTGCTCGGCTGAGAATCTTCCTACGCTGCTGCAGACGTCGACCAAGAGTGCGGAGATCATCAAGCACGCGTCGAATGCCTTTCTGGCGCTGAAGATTTCGTTTATCAATGCCGTCTCGAACCTGTGCGAAGCCGCTGACGCCAACGTGGAGCAGGTAGCCCGCGGCATGGGACTGGACTCGCGGATTGGCCCCAAGTTCCTTCGCCCCGGCATTGGCTATGGCGGCTCGTGTTTCCCCAAGGATATTGCTGCCTTTCGCTCGGTGGCGGAGCAGATGGGTGTCGATTTCAGCCTGCTGAGCGAAGTCGAGAAGATCAACAGCAACCAGAAGAAGAGGTTCCTGAGTAAAGTCCGGTCAGCCTTGTGGACGCTGCGCGGCAAGCGGCTGGCCGTGCTCGGATTGGCCTTCAAAGGCGACACGGACGACATCCGTGAATCGCCCGCGATGGATCTGGTAGAGATGCTTCTGGCCGAGGGATGTACGGTGGTGGCCTATGATCCCGCGGCCATGGTGCGGGCGGAATCGAAGATACCGAGCTCCAGCCAGATGCGGTATGCGAGCGGTGTCGACGAGGCAGCGGCGGACGCCGACGCCCTGCTGATCCTCACCGACTGGCAGGAGTTTGCACGCCTGGATCTTGTGCAACTTCACTCGCTCATGCGCTATCCAATTGTTGTTGATGGCAGAAATCTGTACGACCCACAGCACATGATGGAAAATGGTTTCACGTACCTGAGCATCGGAAGACCCTCTGCAACGCCTTTGCGCGAAGCCGCACGGCTGGCTGTCTAATCCTCCGGATGGTGATGTTTCTGTCGCAGGCTGTATGAAGAAAGGTGGACGGTTGATGGTTGAACGACTGGTTCTTGTTACAGGAGCCGCTGGATTTCTGGGATCGCATTTGTGCGACGCTCTTCTGGCAGAGGGTCACCAGGTTGTCGGAGTGGATAATCTCTCAACCGGCAATCTTGAAAACCTCGCTCATTTGAAGAACGAGCCGCGCTTCATCTTCGAGCAGAGGGATATTACTCAGCCATTCGATATCGGCAAGGTGGACTGCGTGTTCAACTTCGCCTCTCCGGCAAGTCCAGTCGACTACATGCGGCTGGGGATTGAGACGCTCCTGGTGGGCTCGGCAGGGACCCTCAACACCCTGGAGATTGCCAAGAAACACGGCGCCGGATACCTGCATGCCTCCACGTCGGAATGCTACGGCGATCCGCTGGAGCATCCCCAGGTGGAGACCTATTGGGGCAATGTCAATCCTATTGGACCGCGATCGGTGTATGACGAAGCCAAGCGATTTTCCGAGGCGGCGGTGGCTGCCTACCAGCGCTATCACGGCGTGAATACGCATCTGGTGCGGATCTTCAATACCTACGGGCCGCGGCTGCACCCGCGGGACGGCCGCCTGATCTCCAATCTGGTGATGCAGGCCCTGCGCAGAGAGCCGCTAACGATCTACGGAGATGGCTCGCAGACCCGCAGCTTCTGCTACTGTTCCGACCTGGTCGACGGAATTCTGTTGCTGGCCAAGAGCGAGGAGCACAACCCTGTGAATATTGGGAACCCTAAGGAGTGGACCATCCTGGAGTGCGCACAGGAGGTGCAGGCCGTGGTCGGAGCGCACAGCGAGATCGTATTCAAGCCGCTTCCGCAGGACGATCCCATGCGCCGCCGGCCGGACATCACGCGCGCGCGCGATCTGCTTGGATGGTCGCCCAAGGTGGCGCTGCGCGAGGGGCTCGAGCGCTCCATGGAGTACTTCACTGCCTGCATCGAAATTGAAAACGCCCGCGTATAGCGGGCGTTTTCTTCTGCTATCCGATCGGCCGCGGGTTACGGCTGTGTGCCCGGTATTTGATTCTTCGGGTAGGTGCGGAGCTTCGGGTACCAGGTGAGTTGAACGGCGATCACGTTGTCGTAGTTTGCAGCGTTGTTCTCTTTCTGAATGTAGATGGGCGCCTTCCATCGTTCCACTTGCGCCCACGCATCCAGCTCGACATCCTTGCCCAGCCGCTTCACGACATCCACCTTGTACTGACGCTGTGTCACTCCGCCGGGAATGAAGTCATTATGGGTTCTCTTGGTCAGGTACTCAAACTGCACCCATTCATTTGCAGAGAGGTGATAGGTAAGCCAAGCCTGGCCGCCCAGCGCTTCGCGGCCGATCCAATCGCCCATGATGAAGCCCTTGTAGGTGTAGCCTTGCTTCTGGATCGTCTCCCAGTATTGGAGGGTGCCACCGGTGCAGGCGGTGGTCGAACAATCGGTATTTGCCGCTTCAAGCCTGAAATCCAGCTTCGGCAGGCCAGGAAACTCGGTGAGATAAATCCCGGGCCGGTAGGCCGCACGGCGCGGCGCGCTGATGGGCGATACGTCGTCGTGAACGATCGAATCAAGATACAGCAGCAGGTGATGGCGAACAAACGGCAGCCGGTAGGAGAAGTTGAAGTCGCTGTAGCGCGCGCCCGGATCGTTAACCGAGTACTTCTCTGCGCCGGTGGTGTCGTTGAATGAGAAGAAACTGTTGAAGAAGGTGTGGAGCGTAATCGGCTGGTTGCACGGTGTGGGTTGGCCGTCCGGTAGTATCGGGAAGCAGCCGTGGCCATGCCCGCCCCAGATGATGGTGCGCGAGAAGGCAAACTGGAAGTTCGACGTTGGCGCAAAGCTGAACATCTCCGAGTGCATCCAGGGCGAGTTGGGCGACGTGTGACCCTGCACTGGTCCGACGAAGAAGTCGTAGCGCAGCGGCCCCATTACCTTCGAGACCCAGGGAATGTATAGCGGTTCCACGCGGTTAATGCGAAATGCATAGCCATTTTCCGCATTATTACTCCAATTCATCGCGCTTCCCAGGCCCGGGCCGTCCCACGAATCGGACTTGCCGCCCGAGATTTCCTGACCCCAGAAGTGGAAGGAGAGCGTTGCCTCCTGCAGACGGAAGGTGTTTACGGTAGCAATGGGACCGGAAGGAATGGTCGCCTGGTTGGCGTTATACGGACTGCAAAACTGTACCTCGTCGATGGCGGACAACTGTTCCACCAGGCCGATCGGAGCTCCGCAGCTTCCGGTGGTGTTGAGCGAGTAACCGTACGAAGCTGGAGAATGCTGATACTCACCGCGCACATAGAGGGAAAGCCGCCACCACTCATCGAGTACCGCGAAGCCCGTAATGTTGTTGAACCCCGGCTCGTAGGGGCGGCCGTAGTCCTGTGCGATGGTCTGTCCCAGGTGGTAGCTGTCCCGCAGGGTCTGCCCGCTGATACCCATCATGCGCGTGTAGGCCGATTGCAGGCCGTAGACATTGCCGCGGTCGAAGTGCACGTCCTCAGCCACCTCGGCACCCTCGGCGGCGAGGTAGTAGTCCAGCTTGGCAAGGATGTCGATGGCCTGGTTATTCCCGCCGGCAACGATGGCAGGCGACGATTTCTGCAGCATGTGCAGCAGACTTTGGCGCGTCCAGGGCCGCATATTGATGAACGCGGTATCCAGATAGCCCATGGAATACAGGCGCAGAGCCATCGGATACACGATGCTGTCGACCGGAATATAGGCGGAACCAAGCGCTTCGGGGCGGGGGTTACCAGGAGCATACGGCGGCAGGGCAGGCCGCACGTCCTGGGGAACCTGCACGGCGGCCGGCACCGTGGGCGGCGTGGTGGTCTGAGTCGACACCGCTCCCGGTACCGTGGGCGGGGCGGAAGGAGGCACGTTGGAGGGAGCGGATAGCTCCTGTGCCGCGGCATTCATAGTCTGAAAGATCAGCAAAAGAAGAAAAGCTGTTGCGCTGAGCCGCACCAGGCTGGCCGCGCGCCCATGGGGTCTGGGAAAGAACATCCTTTGAGTGTACCGGTTAGCGGGCTGATTTGGCCCTTGGGAACAAGCCCAGGATACAGAAAATTCAGCCGCTTAAAAGGTTGCCACGACCCCCGGATTTCCTGGGCGGGAGGCTCTCAACACCAACCCGGCCAGCAACGCACAGGGCAAACTCTACGGCTTCAGGGAGATCTTTCGAGCCGCGAGGTAGCTGCGCAGACGTGCAATCGGTTGACGGGATCGAGGCATCGTTGCGAGGGATCGAACCGGAGTCATCACCGCCCACAACACCGATGGACCACCGCCCTGGCGCGCCCGCAGAACCGACTCCTGCATCACCCGGTAGACGGCCACGGCATCCTCTCCATCCACAGTCAGGATAGGCATCTGATGCCGCCGAGCGAAGCGGCTCATGCTGGCGAAGTCGATCGCCGGGTGCGCGCCCTTTCGCGCACCCGACGCAGCGCCATTGGTCGCATCCGAACAGGCCAGCAGCAGCGGCAATTGAGACGTTTGCGCCCACTCCAGCGCTTCCATCCAACCCCGCTCCGGACTGCCTGCTGCGGCGAAGGCCAGGAGCACGCCGTCGGCGCCGGCCGCCTGCAATCCCCGCGCAGCCGCTGCGCAAACCGGCAGCCGCTCGCCGAGAGAGGCTGGGTCGATCAGGCTGCCCGCGGGACGCTTCTGCTTGCCTTCAGGAGCCAGCTTTTCAACCACCCGGTCGCCAGCGGTTGTACTGAGCAGGTCCCCGGGTAGCACGTGGATCAAGGTTGCCGCGAGCAGCGCCTCACGCACGGGGCCGCGGGACGTTTGTTTCTGTTCCAGACTGCGGCAACGCACCATCAGGGCATGCAGTTCGCGGAGCTTGCTATGGGGAAGAAGGGGATTTTCAGACAAACCTGTGGACCTCGCGCAGGGTACTGGAATTTGTGGATGGGGTGGCGGCGTAGATGCCGACAACGTTGGTTCGATCCCCCTAATGCGCAGACTTCGCGCATTGGAGGCGCCTGCCTATGCCCTGAAGGCGCCAGGCCCCTCGATCGGCAGCCCGAGCTCCTCGAATGCCTTCTCCGCAACCTGTGGCTTCACCACGCCGTCACGCGCCAGCTTCGAAAGCGTCGCCGCGACGATCGATTCGGCATCGACTTCGAAGTGGCGGCGCAGGTGTTCACGATTGTCCGAGCGGCCGAAGCCATCCGTGCCGAGCGAAATCAGTCGCGCTCCCAACCATGGGGCGAGGGAATCGGGGAGCGACTTCATGTAATCGCTGGCCGCAATGATCGGACCGGCTGCACTGCCGAGCGCCTCGACGACAAACGGCGTGCGCTCCTTCTCCGCAGGGTGCAGACGATTCCATCGTTCCGTGCCCAGGCAGTCGCGGCGCAGCTCGTTGTAGCTGGTCACGCTCCACACATCAGCGGCGATGTTGTACTTCTCCGCAAGCATCTGCTGCGCGCGGAGCACCTCGTTGAGGATCGGTCCGCTACCGAACAACTGCGCCTTGGCCGGGCCGCTCTCTGCTGCCTTGAACTTGTAGATGCCGCGCAGAATGCCTTCGCTGATGCCGTCGCCTTCAGGCATCGCCGGCATCGCGTAATCCTCGTTGTACATCGTGATGTAGTAGAAGGCATCTTCGCCGTCTTCATACATCCGGCGCAGCCCATCCTGGATGATGACAGCCATCTCGTATACATATGCGGGGTCGTAGGTGATGCACGTCGGAATCGTTCCGGACAGGATCGGCGAGTGCCCGTCCTGGTGCTGCAAACCTTCGCCGAGCATCGTCGTGCGCCCAGCCGTTCCGCCCATCAGGAAGCCCTTGCCGCGCGAGTCTGCGAAGGCCCACGCCATGTCTCCAATGCGCTGGAAGCCGAACATCGAGTAGTACATGTAGAACGGCACCATCGGGATGTGATAGTTCGCGTAGGAGGTGCCCGCGGCGGTAAAGCTGGCCATCGCGCCAGCCTCGGTGATGCCCTCCTCGAGAACCTGTCCGCCCTTTTCCTCGCGATAGCTCAGCAGCATGTCGGAGTCGTGCGGCGTGTACTTCTGCCCCTCGTGCGCGTAGATGCCCACCTGCTTGATCACGGACTCAAGCCCGAACGTGCGGCCCTCGTCGGGCACGATCGGCACAATCAGCTTGCCGATCCTGGGTTCCTTCAGCAGGCCACGCAGCATGCCGACGAAGCCCAGCGTCGTCGAAACCGAGCGTCCGCGCGAGCCATCCAGCCACTCCTTGAAGAACTCGATCTTCGGCGCCACGAAGGTGGGTTTCGGCACCTCGCGCACCGGCAGATAGCCGCCCAGCTCCTGCCGTCGAGCCTGCAGGTACTGGATCGCCGGATCGCTCGACTCCGGCCGATAGAACGCCGCGTCCTTCACCGCACTCTGCGGCAGCGGAATGTCAAACGTCTCCACAAACTGGGCCAGCGATTCATCGCTCAGCTTCTTCTCCGAGTGCGTAGCATTGCGGGCCTGCGCGGAGCCCAGCCCGTAGCCCTTCACGGTCATCGCCAGGATCACCGTCGGTCCACCCTTGTGCTCCAGCGCGCGCTTGTAGGCGTTGTAGATCTTGGCCGGATCGTGCCCGCCGCGGTGCAGCCGGATCAACTGGTCGTCGGTATAGTCTTTCACCAGGTCCAGCAGCTCGGGATACTTGCCGAAGAAATGCTCGCGCAGGTACGCTCCGCCCTTGGCCTTGTACGCCTGGAAGTCGCCATCGACGCACTCTTCCATGCGCTTCAACAGCAGTCCCTGGTGGTCTCGCGCAAACAATTCGTCCCAGTCCGCGCCCCAGATCACCTTGATCACATTCCAACCGGCGCCGAGGAACGTGCTCTCCAGCTCGTCGATGATGCGCTTGTTGCCGCGCACCGGGCCGTCCAGCCGCTGCAGGTTGCAGTTGACGACAAAGATCAAATTGTCGAGATGCTCGCGCGAACCCAGCGAGATCGCGCCCAGCGAATCGACCTCATCGGTCTCGCCGTCGCCCACAAACGCCCACACCTTGCGGTCGGTCTTTTCGATCAGCCCGCGATTCTCCAGGTACTTCATGAATCGCGCCTGGTAGATGGCATTCAGTGGGCCAATGCCCATCGACACGGTCGGAAACTGCCAGAAGTCTTTCATCAGCCACGGGTGCGGATAGCTCGACAACCCCGGCTCGTCGCGGAGCTCATGGCGGAAGTTCTTCAGCCGCGCGTCATCGAAGCGGCCTTCGAGATAGGCGCGCGCATACACACCCGGCGACGCGTGTCCCTGGAAATAAATGAAATCGCCCGGCTGGTCTACTCCCCCTGCCCCGGCGCCCTTGGCGCTCGGATACTTCGCGTGGAAGAAGTGATTGAACCCGACTTCAAGCAAGGTGGCGAGCGACGAGTAGGTGGAGATGTGTCCGCCAATGCCCGCGTCCTTCTTATTCTGGCGATGCACCATCGCCATCGCGTTCCAGCGAATCAACGCCTCAATGCGTTTTTCCAGCTTGCGTTCGCCGGGGTAGGGAACTTCGTCGTACTTGGGAATCGTGTTGCAGAACGGTGTCGTAATCGTTCCCGTGGCGGGCACGCCGGCCTCGCGCGCACGTGTCCGCAGCGCCGACAGCACCGCCGCGCCCTGTTCCCAGTCATGCGCAACGACATCGTCGAACGCCTCAATCCACTCGGCCACCTCGGCCGACAAATCGTGCTTGGTCGCTTCATCCACCTGAGTTGCCATCGTCCTTCTCCCTGAGAGATCCGGCGTGCGCCCGAACGTCTCCACTTCTACAATAATTTGCCGGGCCGTTCTGTGCCCAGCGTCCTAGCCGTCTTTCAGCTGATTACGTCGAATAATCCGCGTTGATGCTGACGTATTCATGCGTCAGGTCGCAGGTAACAAACCGCGCCCGGCCCGGCCCGCGCCCCATCTGGATCGCGATTGTGTACTCCCGCTTGCTCATCGCCGCATGCGTTGCTGCTTCGTCGAATGTCTCGGCGCGAACGCCGTACTCGAACACCGGCAGGCCGCCAATCGCGATCTGCACCTGTCCTGGATCGAAGGCAACGCCGGCGCGTCCAGCAGCCGCCAGCAGACGTCCCCAGTTGGGATCGGCGCTCGACCAGGCCGTCTTGCACAGCGGAGACGTTGCGATGGTCTTCGCGATGGCCAACGCATCCTCGTTGCTCGCCGCACCCGAAATCTCCAGCGTCACCACGTGCGTCACGCCCTCGCCGTCGTCGACGATCTTGTACGCCAGGGTGTCGCAAACCCTCTGCAGCGCGGCCTCAAACGCCGGTACCGCCTCGCCCTCCGCCGCAACGCCACTCTTTCCGCTGGCCAAGAGCAGTACCGTGTCATTGGTGCTCATATCGCCGTCAATCGAGATGCAATCGAAGCTCGTCTTCGCCGCCGCCGCCAACATCGCCGTGAGGTGTGCCGAGCAAGCCGCGAGGTCAGTGAAAATATAGACCAGCATCGTCGCGTGAGGCACCAACTGCGGCCCGATCATGCCGGCACCCTTCGCGCAGCCAAACAGGTTCACCGTCTTGCCGTCGCCCGTCTCTCCATGGAGGACAAAGCTCTCCTGCGCGACCTTCAACTTCGTGTCGGTGGTCAAAATCGCCGTAGCGAACGCCTCCGCGCTCTCTGCGTGGCTGCCCAGCGCGGCCTTCGCTATGGGCACAGCGGCCACCAGCTTTTCCACCGGCAGCGGGACGCCAATAATTCCTGTAGACGACGGAAAAATCTCGTCGAAGACGCATCCGAACGCGTCTGCCACGGCCACGCAACTCTTGTGGCAGGCCTCGATCCCTGGCTCGCCGGTCGCGCAGTTGGCGTTGCCGGCGTTCACGATCACGGCCGAAACCTTGCCGCCGGTAGCCGCCAGATGCCTGCGCCCCACCGTAATCGGCGCGGCCACGACCTGGTTGCTGGTATACATCACGCCGGCCTCGGCGGGGGTGTCGCAGGCCGCCAGCGCAAGGTCCGGCTTGCCGCTGGCTTTGATGCCCGCACGCACAGCGGACCAACGAAATCCGAGGGGAAGTGGTTGCGAAATGGAGGAGGAGTCGCGGTCGTTCACACTGATCACTTTACCAAGCCCGGCGTATACTCGACCGATAAGAGTGGGATGCGTGCGCGGTGAGATTCGATTCGCGCCCCCCGTGGGAGACACATACGATGAGCACCAACGGTAACGGACATTCAAACGGTAACGGCGACTACAGCGTCCCCACCCCACGCGCAGACTGGATCGTGAAGCGTAAGGAAGAGGCGGCGCGTACCGGCGACTGGAACATGAGCCAGATGCACTTCGCCCGGTTGGGCAAGATCACCGAAGAGATGGCCTTCGTAGCGCATAAGGAGAAGCTCTCGCCAGAGCTCATCCGCTCGGAGATTGCCAAGGGCACGATGATCATCCCGGCCAATATCAACCACCCTGAGCTTGAACCCATGGCGATTGGCGTGGAATCGCTGTGCAAGATCAACGCCAACATCGGCAACTCCGCGCTTTCCTCCAACATCGACGAAGAGCTGCGCAAGCTCCACACCGCCGTGCATTTCGGCGCGGACACGGTGATGGACCTGTCGACCGGCGGAGATATTCCGACCATCAGGGAAGCAATTCTCCGCCACTCGCCTGTGCCGATCGGCACCGTGCCGCTGTATGAGGCGCTGGCCCGAGTTAAGCGCGTCGAAGACCTCAATATCGATGTCTACCTCGAGGTCATCGAAGAGCAGGCAGAGCAGGGTGTCGACTACTTCACCATCCACGCCGGCGTGCTCATCCAGTACGTCCCGCTGGTCTCGAAGCGCATCACCGGAATCGTCAGCCGTGGCGGCGCCATCCTCGCGCAGTGGATGACCGCGCATCACAAGCAGAACTTCCTCTACGAGAATTTTGATCGGATCACTAAGCTGATGGCCAAGTATGACGTGAGCTACTCGCTGGGCGACGGCCTCCGTCCCGGCTCCGTTGCGGACGCCAGCGATGAGGCGCAATTCGCCGAGCTCAAGACCCTCGGCGAGCTGACCCGTCAGGCCTGGAAGGACGACGTGCAGGTGATGATCGAAGGCCCTGGCCACGTGCCCATGGACAAGATCAAGGAGCAGGTCGACAAGGAAGTCGAGCTTTGCGACGGCGCTCCGTTCTACGTGCTCGGTCCGCTCGTCACCGACATCGCTCCCGGCTACGACCACATCACCTCTGCGATCGGTGCGGCCATGATCGGCTGGCACGGCGCGGCGATGCTGTGCTACGTCACGCCCAAGGAACATCTCGGTTTGCCCAACGAGAAGGACGTCAAGGACGGCATCATCGCGTACAAGATCGCCGCACACGCTGCGGACATCGCGCGGCATCGGCCAGGGGCTCGGGATCGCGACGACGCTATCTCCCACGCGCGCTACACCTTCGATTGGGACAAGCAGTTCGCACTGTCGCTGGACCCCGAAACCGCACGCAGCATGCACGACGAGACGCTGCCTGACGACTATTACAAGGAAGCCGCCTTCTGCTCCATGTGCGGCCCCAAGTTCTGCTCGATGAACTGGTCCAGCAAGGTCGACAAATTCAACGAAGAGGTCCACGGCCTCAAGAAGCCGGACCTCACGCAGATTGTTACCGAGCAGATGGCGCTTCGCAGCTAAACGCTCCGCGAGAATAAAAAGGGTGAGGCCTCGGCCTCACCCTTTTGCTTGCCGGGAAACCTTAGCCGCGCACGTAATGGAAGAGTAGCTCCTGCTCGCTCGCCACCGGAATCCCGTTGCGCGTCGCTGGCTGAAACGTCCATTGCTGAATGGTCGCCAGCACGGTTTGATCGACGCCATGTCCAAGGCCGCGCATCATCGTGTATTTCGCGATCCTGCCATCCTTGTCGATCACCACATCCACAATCACATCGCCGCTGGTGCCCGAGGGCAGCTGCGACAGGTCCGGCTTGGGCGAAGGATGCGCTACCACCAGCGCGACGGTCGTATCGCCATTGCCCAACGCGTCCACGCCCGACGATGCGTTGGGGCTGGAGGTCGCGGCTGTGGCCGCCGCAGCAACCACCGGCTCGGCTGGCGTCGGAGCGGGCACGCTCGCAGGGGGAACTGCCTTCCGCGGTGGCGCTTTTTCTGACTGCAGCTTCGCCGCCGGCGCGCTCATACCCGGCGCGTAGACCAGCGACAACAGGTGGCCGTTGGCATCGCCCGGGCGCTCCACTGGCGCGAGCTGCGGCGATCGCACATACAGCAACGCCCCCAGCACGCACACGTGCATCGCGATGGACGCCGCAGTCCAACGCCGCAGCATCGGAGATTGGCTTACCAGCGGACTACCCAGTTGCCGTGCCGACTTGTTGGCGTCCATACGGCCCCTCTACAACCCAGCATACTTCCTGTAGGACTCGCCGCGCACCTGCTTTGTAAGCGATTTTGCGCTTATTTTCACGCAATTCTACCAAGTTTCTATAAGCTACTTCGCCGCATCCTCCAAGATCGTCGCCGAGCGATTCAGCGCCGCCGTGAGGGCATCCAACTGCGCCTGCGTACGCGCAGCGTCGGCCGCTTCAATGCCCTCGCTTACCCCGGGAATCACCACGGCGGCATAGCCCGTGTACTCTCCTGGAGCGTAAATGGTGTGTTTGTACCACGGACGCCGCGGTAGCCCTGCCTCGTTGAGCAGCGCGCTCTCCGCGTCACGCAGCGCGGCGTTTAGCTTTGTCTCGTTCGCGCCAGCGATCGCAGCAGACTGCAACGCGTAGACCTTCTGCCCGGCGGCCTGAAAGCGCTGGGCAGCAGCGCTCGCCGCGCTGAAGTCGACCTTCAACTTCGCGTCGGATGCCTGCTTCTGTGCATCCGCCACGTAGCCCGCCACGTCCTTGCCATACAGCCGATAGTCATAGGGCAGCACATCCGCATCGGCCATGTGCAAAATCTCCAGGCCGAAGACCCGCGCCTGCTGCTGCTCGTAGACGAACGTCGGATCCGCAAACTTTATGAACCAGTTGTAGTTGTCAAAGACGGAGTGGTAGACCCCATACGGCCCCTCTGATCCAATGTCCGTCGAAGGCACACCGAGGTGCTGAATGAACGGCGTGTAATCCGAACCTGATCCCAAATTTCCAATGATGACCTCGCCGCCGGCTGGAGCATCGGCGCTCATCGGGCGGCCCCTGCGGCGCGAGCCCGCCTGTTGCGTTGCGTGCCACTGCTCGTACACCGTTCCGCCCTTCGGGCTCGGCACCTGCCGCGTTACGTCGCGCACAAACTCCTTCAGCGACGGCACCGCCGAAGCATCGAAGTCCGGTCCCGCGACACCTACGTCGGTATTGAAGTAGGCGACGGCGTGCGCGAGTTCCCTGGCGTGCATCTCGGCCCACTCGGTCGAGCCCATCAGGCCCTCCTCCTCGGCGTCCCACGAGCAGATCACGATCCGCCGCTTCGGCGTCCATCCCTGCTTCAGCAACTCACCCAGACCGTGCACCGCCTCCAGCATGGCCGCCGTGCCGCTATTCGGATCGACGGCGCCATACACCCAGGCGTCACGATGATTGCCAGCGACCACCCAGTCTTCCTTCTGGTCCGGATCGGTGCCATCGATCGTCCCCACCACGTCCCAGATCGTGCGCAGCTGGTAATCCTGGACCAGGTGCATGTGCACCTTCACCGCGCCCGTTCCGCCCAGGTGATAGGTGAAGGGCAAGCCGCCCTGCCACTCGCGCGGCGACGCCGGCCCATCGAGCGCCTGGAGAATCGGCGCCGCATCGTGATACGAAAGCGGGTTTGCTGGAATCGACGGCTGGTTCATCTTGGCCGGATCGGTAATACGCGCTGCGTCGGCCAGCTCCGGCGTCGACGCCACACCCGGCGTCTCCGGATCGCCCGGATACAGCGGCAGGAACTGCACGCTGCCGCGCTGTACTGCCGTCTCGGGACGGTACGGCCCGCGCGGGTACATATCACCCTTTACGTAACCATCATCGCTGGGGTCGGAGTAGATGAGCACGCCCGCCGCACCATACTGCTGGGCTATATAGACCTTCACGCCGCGGAAGTTTCCGCCGTAGCGCACCAGCACGATCTTTCCCTTGACGCTGACGCCCAGCGAGGCCAGTTTCTTGAAGTCCTCCAGCGTCCCGAAGTTGGCATACACCACATCCGCCGTCACGTTCCCGGAAGGCGAAGAGCCGTTGAAGGCGGGCAGAATGCGCGGATCCTCCTGAAACGGATCGCCGCCGTACGCCTTTGGATCGACATGCTCGGGCGTTGGCCCGGACATCAGCTTTTTGCCGCTGGCGTCGAACGCCTCAATTTCAATCGTCACCGGCTTGTTCAGCCAGACGCGGAATGGCTGGATCGCCGTATGCAGCCCCGCGGCCCGAAACTTTTCGGCCACATACAGTGCCGTCGCATGATCCTCAGGCGAGCTTGCCCAGTGCGGCGCTGCCGTCAGGGTCTTCAGCTCTTCGCCCGCCAGCTTGGCACTGGGGATCTCCATGAACGCATGGTCCCACTTGGCTTGCTGCGAGAAATCCTGATAGCCGAAGACATGGCTGGCCGGCGCTTGTGCATGCACAGCAGCTTGAAATGCAAACGTTGAGGTGAATAACGAAACGGCCCAGGCTGTCGATCGACGCATCAGAACAAACTCCTATGATTTGTTAGGAGTGTACGCGATGATCCCAGCCTTGGCCGAGTTGGGCTTAGACAGGTTGTGTGCAGAACTTGCAGCGAGTGGCAGCTAAGGGTATGTCGCCAAGGCACTGCGGGCAGGCTTTCATCGCTGGCGGTTCAGCCGCAGGCGGGTTGAATTTCTTCAGCAGGTACTGCGTCGGGAGCACGAGGAAGAAGTACACCACGGCGGCAATCAGAAGGAAGTTCACCACTGCCGTAAAGAAGGTACCGTACTTGATCTCGCCGCCGTGCAGATGCCCCACCAGGGAATCGAAGTTCGGCTTGCCGACCACCGCGCCAAGCAGTGGATTGATAATGTTCGCAGTAAGTGCGGTGATGATTGCAGTGAAGGCTGCGCCGATGATGACAGCTACTGCCAAATCCATCACGTTGCCGCGCAGGACGAAATCGCGAAATCCCTTTAGCATGGACCCTCCAGTGTATTGAATCGTATGGACTTGATTTGCCGGCTGAGTATACCCAGCCCATGCACCGCATGATAACCCTTCTCTCGCCTACAAATCAGGACCGAAGTATTCTGTAAGACATGAGTTCGACTGCCATTCGCGTGCGTCTGCTGGCCTTTGGCGCCCTCAAAACGATCGTTCCTGCGGGCGCCGACTGGCGCGATCTCACTTCCGGCGCATCGGTCGACGATCTGCTTGCGCTGCTCTGCCGCGAGGGCCTCACCGACGCAGCCGCGCTTCACTCCGCCGCCATCGCGGTCAATCAGCAGTACAGCCCGCGCAGCTGCATTCTCCAGGATGGTGACGAGGTCGCGATCCTCCCGCCCGTCAGCGGAGGCCTTGCCGCCGAGCCATCGACCCCGCTGATCGCTCTCGTCCGTGAGCCCATCGACGCAGCAGCCATCGAGCGCGCGATCAAGTCCGGCGCCGACGGAGCGGTCTGCGTCTTCGACGGCATCGTTCGCGACAATACCCGCGGCCGCCGAACCCTGCACCTGGACTACGAAGCCTATGAGGAGATGGCCCTGCAGCAGATGCACCTCCTCCGTTCCGAGGCCATCGAGCACTTCGCGGTTCGCGACGTCGCGATCGTCCATCGACTCGGCCGCCTCACCGTCGGCGAAACCAGCGTGTTCATCGCGGTCGCCTCCGCCCATCGCGGCGCTGCGTTCGACGCCTGCCGCTGGGTCATCGACACGCTGAAGAAAACTGTTCCCATCTGGAAGAAGGAGCAATTCGCCGACGGCGCCGCGTGGGCCGACGGCGAGCCCTTCCCCGACGATCTCCCAGGCTCCGCGCGATGAGCAGCGCTCTTCGCCTCTCTGCCTTTGCACTCCTCACCTTCGCGCTCCCGGTCACAGCTCAGCAGCCTGCGACGCTCCACCTCAACTCCCGACTGGTGAACGTCGCCCTCAACGTCAGCGACGACCACGGAGCACCCGTCCACAATCTCACCGCCGCCGACTTCGAGCTCAGCGAAGACGACCGGCCTCAGCGCATCGCCTTCTTCGATCAGGCCTCTTCCTCGCCGCTCGACATCCTCCTCGTCGTCGACGCCAGCGAGAGCGTCGCCCCCTACCAGCACCTCGAGCGTGCGGCCGCCCGCACCTTCCTGCACTCGCTCCAGGATCAGCACGATCGCATAGCCCTGGTTGCCTTCTCTGATACCGTCGCCGAGCTCGCCCCTTTCACCAGCAATCCCCGGCGCATCGACGCCGCGCTCGGCCACATTCATCACGGCCACGCCACCGCACTCTACGACGCCGTCTCCTTCGCCAGCCGGCGCTTCACAGACACGGGGTCGGCACCCAACACCCGGCGCGTGCTGGTCCTCATCACCGACGGCGAAAACACCACCCGTCACGGCTCGTACGACTCCGCGCTCGAAGCCGCGCTGCGCTCGGGCGCGATGATCTACTCGCTCATCTTGATCCCTGTCGAGGCGGATGCAGGCCGCGACACGGGTGGCGAACACGCGCTCATGCAACTCGCGACCGACACCGGCGGTCAGTCCTACAGCATTGCTCAGCACACCGATCTCGCCCTCGCGCTCCAGCACGTGTCCGACGATCTGCGCACCCAGTATGCCCTTGGCTATTATCCGGCAGCGATGACCACAACATCTCCCATCCGACACATCCATTTGCAGCTCATCAAGCCTGCACTCGCAGCGCGAACCAGCCTGCGCTATCGCACGTCGTACTACACGTTTACTCAGCCTTGAGACTTCCTGCAAGGGCTCGCCGTACAATCTATTTATGGCGACAAAGAAGCGTCACAAAGGACCGCCTGCCGGCGAAACCGGGCAGGAAGCGCTCTACCTCAAATCTCTCAGCGACCGCCAGGTCCCTGTCAGCATCAAGCTGCGCGATGGCGAGACGGTTAGCGGTTGGGTGGAATACTTCGACGACATGATGCTGCGCCTCACCCGCGAAGGCAAGCCAAATCTCTTCATCTACAAAGCGCAGATTCGCACCATCACTGAAGGTGGCGCTGCCGGTCTGCGTCGCACGGTCCGGCGTGACGACGGCGCGGGTCTGTAGCATGGCCGAGATTCTTGCCGCCGCGGAATCCATCGCACGCGAGGCCGGCACCCTTCTGCGCGACTTCTATCATCGCGGCGTGCGCACCGAGTACAAAGGTGACGTCGACCTGGTGACCGAAGCCGACCGCGCCAGTGAAGCCCTGATTGGCAGCCGCCTTCGGGCCGCATTTCCGGACCACGGCATCTACGGCGAAGAGGGAACGCGCGAAGGCCTGGACGGCGAGTTCCGCTGGTACGTCGATCCGCTCGACGGTACCACCAATTTCGCTCACGGCTTTCCCGCGTTCTGCGTGGTGCTCGGCTGCGAGCGCCGGCCCGCCGGCCTCGCCCCAAATGAAGACGGAGAGATGATGGCCGGCGTCATCTACGATCCGCTGCGCGATGAGATGTTTTCCGCGGCCCTCGGCGAAGGCGCCACGCTCGCCACCGGAAATGGAGAAAACGTCGAGCCCATCCACGTCTCGCGCGTCTCTTCGCTCGACGAGTCGCTCATCGCCACCGGCTTTCCCAGCCATAAGCGTCACAAAAGCCCCAACGTACACTTTTACCAGGAGTTCACGCTGCGCTCGCACGGCGTTCGTCGCGCCGGCTCGGCCGCCCTGGACCTCGCCTACGTCGCCTGCGGCCGCCTGGATGGCTACTGGGAGTTCCAACTCAATCCCTGGGACACCTCCGCCGGCTATCTCCTTATCGAGGAAGCGGGCGGCCGCATCACCCACTTCGACGGCAGCAAGTTCACCCTCGACAGCCGCGAGATTCTGGCATCCAACGGCCTCATCCACCCGGCGATGGAGCATCTTTTTGCCGACATGTTCGCCGGCCGCAACCTCGACCCGATTCTCACGCCCGCCGAGTTTGCCGCCCGCCGCGCCGCCGAAGGCCGTTAGCCGAAGACTCGCCAGTCCCGGCATGGTCCACGCCGCGGGCCGATTACCGTGAATTTACGGACGTTCTTCGGACCTTTTCGGCTTTGTTGCTAAAATGAGTAAACTACTTGTGAAGTTTTAAGTTCAAGCAGTATCAAGGAGAAATTGAGATGGCGTATGTAATCGCGGAACCCTGTATTGGCACGAAGGATCGGGCGTGTGTGGACGCTTGTCCGGTAGATTGTATCCACCCCAAGGCTGATGAGGACGGTGCCGAGACCGACGATCAGCTGTTCATCGATCCTGTCGAGTGCATTGACTGTGGCGCGTGCGTTCCCGTCTGCCCGGTCTCCGCGATCTTCGGCAGCGACGACCTGCCCGAGAAATGGGAAAGCTTCCGCGAAAAGAACGCCACCCACTTCGGCCGCTAAACCAATCTCTCCCGCTACTGATTCTTCACACGAGCGCGCAGCCGTCGCTGCGCGCTTCGCATTTAAGCTTCTTTCCCAACGCTCCAGCCGCTTTCGCGAACCCTGTTCTTCGGAGACTCCCGATGAAGACGCTAGCCGATCTCAAGGACGCCGCCGAGATCAGCACCCGCATCCTCAGCGTTACGCCCTCCGACGCGCCCGCGTGGGGCATCATGAACGTCAACCAGATGGTCTGCCACGTCCGGGAAGCCTACCTCTACGCCCTCGCCGACACCCCCGTCGACCCCATCCCCCTCCCCTATCCTCCAAGGCTGGTCAAGCAATTCGCGCTCAAAGTACCCAGGCCCTGGCCCCACTCCACCACCACCATTCCGCAGCTCAAACTCGACGCCCCCGGGATGGCCTGCACCACCTTCGAGCGGGACCGCGACACCCTGCTCACCGCCTTCGACAATTTTTGCGCCCTCACCGACCACACCCGCGATCACCCTTTCTTCGGCTCGATGCAACACACCGACTGGATGCGCTGGGGCTATCTCCACGCCGACCACCACCTTCGCCAGTTCAACCGCTAACGTGCTTCGTCTACCCGCTATCCTCTACACTCTGCTCTTATGCCTGAAGGCCGCCAAATCCAACATCACGGCGAGGCCATCGTCCTCCGCACCTGGCCCTTCCACGAGGCCGACCTGCTGGTCTCGCTGTTCACCCGCAACCAGGGTAAGGTGAAGGGCGTCGCGCGCCATGCGATGAAGTCGCGCAAGCGTTTCGGTGGCGCGCTCGAGCCGGCCACGCAGGTCCGCGCCCACTACACTGAGCGCCCCAGGCAGGACCTCGTCCGCCTCGATCAGTTCGAGATCCTCTGGTCCCCGCTCACCGCCCCCGTCGAAACTCTCCGCCTCGCCGCCCTCCAGCTTGTCACCGAAGTCCTTGAAGAAGCGATGCCCGACCAGGCACCGGAGGACAACATCTACCGCCTGGCTGTCACCGTCCTGACCTCGCTAAACTCGGGTTCCCCATCGTCGCCCAAGGTGGGTTCGCAGGCTTCCGTGACAGGCCAGCAAATCTACCTCCCCATCACCTACTTCTGCCTCTGGATGAATCGCCTGATGGGCTGGATGCCCGAGCTCGGCCACTGCGCCGCCTGCGGACTCGACCTCCGCGGTCAGACCGTGTACTGGTCTCCCACTGCCGACGGCGTGACCTGTTCCGACGACCGCCGTCCGAACTCCCGCGCTCTCATCGCCGCCTCCGTCGCCGAGAGCCACCGCATCGCCCGCACCCCCCTCGCCGACCTCCTCGTCGAGGCCTGGCCCCCCACCCGCTCCGCCGATCTCCGCGCGTTCGCCATTGCCACCCTGGAGCGCCACCTGGAACGCCGTCTCCGCAGCGCGACGGCTCTCAGCACATAGGCGCCGCATCCTTCCCGTGCCCGGGCACTCTAATCACGAGAGGCCGCCATCATGGGAAGCAAGTTCGCCAGGACGATGTTTTCGCCCGCCGCCAAGCGCCTGCAGGAGCAGCACGGTTCGCGCGCCCAGTACGAGCGCCTTGCCGCCCTCGGCTCGCGCGATGAAGCCCTCGGCGACTCCGAGCAGCAGTTCATCGCCGCCCGCGACAGCTTCTATCTAGCCTCGGTTACAGAACACGGTTGGCCCTACATCCAGCATCGCGGCGGGCCGATAGGCTTTCTGCATGTACTCGATGGCCGCACCCTCGCCTTCGCCGACTTCGCCGGAAACAAGCAGTACATCACCGCCGGCAATCTCGCCACCAATGACCGCGTCGCGCTCTTCTTGATGGATTACCCGCAGCAGGCCCGCCTCAAGATCATCGGCCACGCCCGCATCGTGGAACTGGGCGAAGACCTCGCACTCGAAGCGAAGCTCCAGCAGCCCGCCTCCCCTGTAAGGATCGAGCGCATTTTTGTCATCTCCATCGTCGCGTATGACTGGAACTGCTCCCAGAACATCACTCCGCGCTTCACCCAAGAAGAATTCGCACGCGGCATTTAGAATCATGAAATGCCGTCGGTAGTTGAAACCAAGAAACCCCTAACCTTCCAGGAGCTGCTCTTCACCCTGCAGCGCTTCTGGGCCGAGCACGGCTGCGTGCTCCAGCAGCCCTATGACCTCGAAGTCGGCGCCGGCACGATGTCGCCTGACACCTTCCTGCGCGTGCTTGGTCCCAGGCCCATCAGCATCGCGTACGCGCAGCCCTCGCGCCGCCCGGCGGACGGACGCTATGGCGAAAATCCCAACCGGCTGTTTCGTCATACGCAATTGCAGGTGATCTTAAAACCGCCACCGGAGCGCGTGCAGGAGCTCTATCTGGAATCGCTGGTCGCCATCGGCATCGACCTCGCACAGCACGACATCAAGTTCGAAGAGGACAACTGGGAGTGGCCGGTTGGCGGCGCCTGGGGTGTCGGCTGGCAGGTCATGCTGGACGGCCAGGAGATCACGCAGTTCACCTACTTCCAGCAGTGTGGCGGCATGGACCTCGACCCCATCTCCGGCGAGATCACCTACGGGCTCGAACGCATCGCGCAGTTCCTCCAGGACCTTGACAGCATCTACGACATCGTCTGGTCGCGCGACCCCGTGACCGGACGCGAGCTCACCTACGGTGAAGTTCGCTTGCACGAAGAGCAGCAGTTCAGCGCCTACAGCTTCGACTACGCGGACGTCCCGAGCCTCTGGAAGCATCTCGAGCTCTACGAAGCCGAGTGCCTCGCTCTGCTCGCTCGCGCGAAAGAAACGCTCGTCGAAGAAAACACCGATGCCCTCGCCGTTCTGCGCTTTCCCGTCCTCGGTGCCTACGAATTAGCGCTCAAGTGCTCGCACACCTTCAACCTTCTCGACGCCCGCGGCGCGATCTCGGTCACCGAGCGCGTCGGCGTGATGGCCCGCATCCGCAACCTCATCGTAGGCGTCGCGAAAATTTACGCCGAGCAGGGAAGACTCACCACCGCCGCGTAATCAGAAATCATCAGGATAGAAATGCCAGACTTTTTATTCGAAATCGGTTTAGAAGAAGTTCCAGCGCGTATGCTCGCCTCTGCCCAGGCCGAGCTCCTCAAGCGTACGCTCGCCCTGCTCACGCGCGAACAGCTCATCCCGGCGGAGCCCACGGCGCACAGCTATTCCACCCCGCGCCGCCTCGCTGTACTGGTGCGTGGAGTTCGTCAGCAACAATCGGACATTACCGAAGAGACCACCGGCCCCGCCGCAAAAATCGCCTTCAAGGACGGCCAGCCCACCCCCGCCGCCGAAGCTTTTGCCCGCAAGTCCGGCATCGCCGTCTCCGAGCTCAAAACCATCTCCACGCCCAAGGGCGACTACCTCGCTGCCACCACGCTCAAGCGCGGCCGCAGCGCAGCCGAAGTACTCGCAGCGGAACTCCCCAAAGAGATCGCGGCAATTTACTGGGCTAAGAATATGTACTGGCGCGCCGGCAAGCCCGAGCGCTTCGTCCGCCCCATCTTGTGGCTCGCCTGCTTGCTCGGCGAAGAGGTCGTGCCCGTCACCTTCGCCGGCAGGACCGCCGGACGCGCCACCTACGGCCACCGCGTGCTCTCCACCGGCGAACCCTTTGAGATCGTTACCCCCGACAGCTATCTCGCTCAGCTGGAAGGCGAGTACGTTCTCGCCGACGTAGAAGTCCGCCGCCAGAAAATCCGCAAGGCCCTTGACAAAGTCACGCGCGAAATTCCCAACGCGCGCTGGCGCGAAGACGAAGCCCTTGTGGACGCCGTCACCCACCTTACCGAGTGGCCCGACGTCCTGCTCGGCAACTTCGAGCTCGCCTACCTCACGCTCCCCGAAGAGGTTCTGGTCACGGTCATGCGCGACCACCAGAAGTATTTCGCGGTCGAAGACGCCAACGGGAAACTAGCCCCGCACTTCCTCACCGTCACGAACATCGCCCTAGACGAAATTAATACGCGGATCATCCGCCAGGGCAACGAGCGCGTTCTCCGCGCCCGCTTCAACGACGCCCGCTTCTTCTGGGAGTTCGACCAGCGCACCCCGCTAGCCGACCGCGTCAAGCTGCTTGAAAGCGTCACCTTCCAGAAAGACCTTGGAAGCTATGCACAGAAGTCCGAACGAATCGCTGCGATTGCACAGCGCCTCGCGACGTTTGCTACGGCACAAGGCTGCGCCTTGGACGAGAAGGCGATTGCCGAAGCAGCCCTTCTCGCCAAGACCGATCTCACCACCGAGCTCGTAAAGGAGTTCACCGAACTGCAAGGCCAGATCGGCGGGCTCTATGCCGCATCGCAGGGCCTCAGCTCGACGGTTGCGGACGCAATCTACGATCAATACCTGCCGGCCTCCGCGAAGGACGCGATTCCACGCTTACCCGAAGGCGCGATTCTCGGCCTCGCCGACCGCATCGACACCATTGCCGGAATGTTTCGGCTGGGCATGGAGCCCACTGGCTCCAAAGATCCTTTCGCTCTCCGCCGCGCCGCGAATTCCATCGTGCGCATCCTGGCCGAATCGTCCCTGCCCCTCTTGCTGAACGATGTTATTAACGCCGCCACGCCAGCGAAGGATACAGAGGCCAGGCTCCTGGCCTTCTTCACCGAGCGCATCGATTTTTATTTGCGAGAGGGTTGTGATCAAGCCTACGACGTCGTCAAGGCAGTGATGGCCGCCGGCACCGACGACCTCCGCGACCTGGTCGCCCGCGCCGAGGCGGTCACCGCAGCCCGCGGCGGCGAAGACTTCCTCGCGGTAAGCGCGGCCTTCAAACGGATGAAAAATATCCTCACGCAGGCGCGCGCCAAGGGGGACATCCCCCCGTCTATCGTTGACCACGATCTGCTCCTCGATCCGGCCGAGAAGCTTCTCGCGGTTACGGCCAGCGCAGCAGCTTCCGCCATGGAAGAGCTTCAGAGGGAACGTAACTATGGCGAGGCCCTGCGCGTGATCGCGGCTCTCCGGCCCTCCATCGATGACTTTTTTGACAAGGTCATGGTCATGTCACCAGAGGACGACATCCGCGCCAACCGCCTGGCGCTGCTCAACCGCACCCTCGAGGACCTCTCCCGCATCGCCGACTTCTCCGAGATCGTCACTGCCGGCTGACCCCTCGAATAAAGTGCCACTCTGGAAAGCAGACTTTCACAAGTCGCCTTCAAACGGCAGCTTCTCAAGACTTTGGGCCAAAAAGTATGGGAGGGGAGGGACCCACCCCTTCCGGCCTCAATTCAGCCGCTGCAATCGCGCAATCAACTTCTCCGCGAGGGGCTCGCCGCTCTCGGTCCACAGCAGCCGGCTGGAGATTCCGCAGTGTTTCTCCACGCTCAAGGTAAACGCCAGCAGCTTCTCCACGTTGTGCTTGATTCGTTCCGCGGCGTCCTCATCCAGCGACTCGTCCTCGAGCACCCAGGGCGTGTCCAGCCCAAAGTCCACCCGGATCTGCCCGTTCTGCTCGAAGCTGCCAGCATCGAACTGCGGCCCGAACCCGGTGATCTTCACCCTCCAGGGCTCCAGCCGCCAGGCTAGATCCAACCCGGCTCCCGCAGGGTCCGGAAGCCACAGCATCCAGCGCATCTCAAACTCGTAGGCCATGTCGTCGTGCAGCTGTTCGGTAGCCTCGGCAACGGCGTTTTCAATGATCGAGCCTTCGGTATCCTCGGAGGTCTGCGCCCGCTCATCGTTCACGTAGATTCGTTGATACGTCGGCGACTCGGTCCAGTCGATGGGGTAGACGCTCGCGGCAGCGACGCGGCCCAGCGCGCTGTTCGCCTGGCCATCCTTGGCGATGACGGCAAACTGCCGCAGCACGCCCACCAGCGCCGCCGGCAGCGACTCCAGACGAAAGTTCGGATACCAGAGACTGAGATAAAGCTGATCGGCCATCTCTCTATTCTATCGATTCGCACGTCTCACCGTCAGCACGACGACCTGCGTGCAATGAGAAGATAGAGCCAGGGAACAACGAAGAACGATGCCGCTGTCGATACAAAGACTTCGATGGGTACTGATCACAGGAGCCTTGCTGCTGGTGGGAGTTCTGGCTGCGTTCATCGGCTACGGTCGCTATCGAGCGCTGCAAGCGTACCGTCAGATCATCGCCCGCTCGGGTGTGTCCCTCACCCACGACTCGAACGGCGTTACTTACTCGCAGTCGATCAAGGGCAAGAAGGTTTTCACGCTGCGCGCGAAGACCGAGAGCACGCTGGGCAACGGCAAATACGCCCTGCACGATGCTGAGCTGCTGCTCTACAACCGCAATGGCGATGCAACGGACCACATCTACGGCTCGGAGATGGAGTACGACGAGAATGAGCAGATAGCGCGCGCCAAAGGCGAAGTGTTCATGGACATCCAGCCGCCGCAGGGCCTCACGAACGGCGGCCGCACCCAGACCCAGACCAAGATCGAGACCGCCAAACCGTCCCCAGCCGCTGCTCCCGTCATCCACGTCCGCACCAGCGGCCTGGTGTACCTGCGCAAGCTGGGACTAGCCGCAACGGATCGGCAAGTGAAGTTCAGCTACGGTGACATGACCTGCACCGCGCTTGGCGCCGAGTTCAACACCAACGAGAACACCGTCAAACTCCTCGCCGACGTGCACATGGATGGCCTGGCGCATGGAACGCCCCTGCATGTGACGGCTGCGCGCGCCGACATGCGTCGCGATGAGAACATCGCGAATCTCACCACGCCTGTCGTTACCTCTGCCGATCGGAAGATGACGGCGGACGCTGCAATTTTGCATCTGCGGCAGGATGGCTCGATCGAAAGCGTGCAGGGCAACGATCACGTGGTTCTGACGGACAAGACCCAGCAGGTCACTGCGAATCGTCTCGATGCGACGTTGAACGCGCAGTCAATCCCTCAAACGGCAAGGTTGACCGGCGATGTGACGATGGTCGATAGCAATTCATTGAGGCCGGCACACGGGTCCGCGGCTGTGGTGGATGTGGCGATGAATGCGCAAGGTCAGCCGACCAAGGTTGTCGCGACCGGCTCCGCGAAGCTCACCATGGTCGATCGCAAGTCGAATCCGAACGGCTTCACGCGCTCCATGGATGGCGCGAAGATCATTGCCCTCTTTGCTCCGGGCCAGCATAAGGCGCCATCGCATCTCACCGAGATCCATGCGATTGGCGCAGCGCATGCGAGCGGCCAGTCGCTGGCTGCGCAGGCCAGGGGAGCACCCGCGGGCGGCGCCACGGTCGCAGCGCTGAAGAATGTGCAGGTAAGCGCAGATGACCTTCGCACCACCTTCATCCAGACCGCGGATCGCAAGGTGCATCCGGGCAAGCTTTACGGAAGCGGTCACACGCAGTTGCAACAGGATGCGCCACTCGGCGAACAGGAGACCAGCAGAGGAAATACGCTCGAGATTGTGTTCGCGCCCGTACCTTCTGTGGTTGGGCCGTCTCAAAGTGAGGCGATGGGCATCGCGTCAGCAGTGCAGACCGGCAATGTCGTCATCCATAACCGAGCTGCTGCGAAGCCGGGCTCGACCACGCCAGGCACCACGACCAACGGCACAGCCGACCGTGCAAGCTATGATGGCCAGTCCCAGGTCCTCACGCTCACGGGCGGAGTTCACCTGGATGGTGAAAATGGGGCACTGGTTGCGCCGACTGTGTCGTTGAACCAAAGCACGCAGGACGCGGAAGCGAGCGGCGGGGTGCAGGCGACGTTCCAGAACTCCGAGGCGAAGGCAGCGAATCCAGCCTCGAAGTCGAGGCCCGAGCCGGTGACGCACGTGTTGGCCGCCAGCGCGCACTTCGACCATGCAACACGGTTTGCCACGTTCTATGGCACGGATGCAGCGCCCGCGCGCATGTGGCAGGATGCTTCACAGATCCAGGCGGCGACACTCCTGTTCGACGGGATCAAGCGAACCTTCGGCGCGCGACCCGGCAAGCCGGATGGACTCGTCCACGCCATCCTGGCCTCGAATACCTCTCCACCGAAGCCAGGAGCTCCGCCCCGCCTTCCCAGCATGATCCGCGTCGCCAGCCCGAAGATGGACTACAACGATCTGCAGCGGGAGGCGACCTTCTCCGGAGGCGTCACGATCGATGGCACGCTGGGTGAAGTGCGTGGACAACATGCTGTTGCCTTCCTTGGCGCTGCCCATGCTCCCGCCGCAACGCATCCGGTGTCGGCTTCGGCAACTCAACCGAACCCGTTTGGCGGATCAATCGACCGGGTGATCGTTTACGGCACTGTCCAGCTCGACCAGCCTGGGCGCCACGGAACCGGAGACCAACTGCTCTATACAGCTTCCAAGGCCAACTATATTTTGACGGGCACACCCTCCAGTCCGGCGCACATCACGGACACACAGCAGGGCAGTGTGACCGGCGCCACACTTATCTTTGGCGATGCAGGTAGTACGATTGTGGTAGCCGGGGAACCGGGCGCGCCCAAGGGCAAAGCGGGACGTGTGCACACAGAAACTTACGTTCATCCAGGCAATAAAGAAGAGAGGCACTAGCCAGATGAGGACCCTCGAGACCGAGGAGTTGACGAAGGCGTATGGCGGTCGCCAGGTAGTCCGTGGGGTCAGCCTGCAGATCCGTCAGGGCGAGGTTGTGGGCTTACTGGGGCCGAACGGAGCGGGCAAGACGACCTCGTTTTATATGATCGTCGGCCTGGTGCGGCCAGACTCCGGCCGCATCCTCACCGACGGAACCGACATTACCCGTACCCCCATGTATCTCCGGGCCCGCGAGCATCGAATCAGTTATCTTCCGCAGGAGCCGTCGGTCTTCCGAAACTTGTCCGTCGAGGAAAACATCCTGGCTGTGCTTGAAACACAGCACTTAACCTGGGAGGTTCGGCGCAAGCAAACCGAAAGTCTTATCTCTAAATTGAATTTAGGGCACGTGCGCAAGACGCGTGGCTATGCGTTGTCCGGGGGCGAGCGCCGTCGAGTAGAAATTGCTCGTTGCCTGGCTATCGAGCCTGCCTTCATCCTTCTCGATGAGCCGTTCTCCGGAATTGACCCGATCGCGGTCCTGGAGCTTCAACAGATTATCTTTGATCTCAAAGCCTCCGGGATCGGCGTCCTGATCACCGACCACAATGTTCGCGAGACGCTGTCGGTCACAGATCGCGCTTACATCATCAACGAGGGTCGCATCTTCCGGACCGGAACTCCGGGCGAGCTCGGGCGAGATCTCGACGTAAAGCGCGTCTACCTCGGCGAGGGGTTCTCCCTGGTTTAGCCGAAACGCCCACGAACGCGGGGGGGGTAGCGAAATGGATTCCGAAGTTTGGTCTTTTTCTGCGATTGCGCGGTAAACTGGCCCTTAGCGTGCTGGTAAGTTGCCGGCGGCACGGTAGAACCTTCCCAGGCTACTCGCGAGGTAGAACCGTTGTTGCAGCCTCATCTAAATGTCAAGCTCTCTCAACGCCAGGTTTTGACCCCGGGGCTGGTTCAGATGGTCAGCGTCCTGGCGCTGAATAAGCTTGAGCTCAAGGACATGATTAATGGCGAGCTGGTCGCAAATCCGGTGCTTGAGGAGATTGACGAGTCGACCGAGACGCTCGATGAGCGGTCGGGCAAAGAGGGAACTCGCGAACGAAGTGCCGAGGACGTAGCTGGCGAGGCGGATCATAAAGAGAAGGATCCGTTCGACGAGATTGATTTTGGAAGTTACTTTCAGGACTATCTGGATCCTGGTTATCGCACGGCTTCGAACTTCGAAGAGCTGGACAAACCATCCTTCGAACAATTTCTGTCGCAACCGAGCACCTTGACCGACCACCTGTTGTGGCAGCTGGGGTCTCTGACGTTACGCGACGATCTGAAGACCGCGGCGGAACTCATCATTGGAAATCTGGATGAGAACGGCTACCTAACTGCGAGTTCTGAAGAGCTTGCGGAATCATTAGGCGCCGCGCTGCAGGGCCCGGTGAAGACTTCGGCAGAGTATCTGGCATTGATTGAACAAGCGCGCTCCGTGGTGATCCACCTTGACCCACCGGGAGTGGGTACCCGCGACCTGCGCGAGTGTTTGTTGTGCCAACTGGATGCGCTTCGTCATGAGCTGGACATTGCAGAAGCGCGGCGCGCGAAGACCATGGTCGAGAGCCAATGCAACGACCAGCGAGTCTATATCATCGATACCGCCTCTCTTATCGTGAGTCAGCATCTTGAGCTGTTGCAAAAGAAGGATATGCGCGAACTGGTTCGACTCTGTCGACGACCCGTTGAGCGAGTCAACGAGGCGATCGACCTGATCCGCACGCTGGATCCTCGGCCAGGTCAACGTTATAGCGAGGTCGAGACTCGCCTCATCGAGCCAGACGTCGCATTCGTCAAGCGTGATGACGAGTATGTGGTCGTGATGAATGAAGAAGATATGCCCTCCTTGCGTCTCAATAAGAGCTATCGGCGCATGCTGCGTGAAAAGACGGTCGACCGAGAGGTTCGAGAGTACGTTAAAGAGCGTTATAAGTCGGCGATTCAGTTATTGCGCAACATCGAGCAGCGCAAGAATACGATCGTTCGCACCTGCGAAATCATCGTCCGGCGCCAGCGTGAGTTTCTTGATCGGGGTGTGGAGAGTCTGCATCCAATGATGATTAAAGAGGTTGCGGAAGAGATCGGGGTCCATCCTTCCACCGTGAGCCGGGCAGTCGCAAATAAATATGTACATACCGCACAGGGCGTTTATGAGCTAAGATTCTTCTTTTCCGAAGGTGTTGGTGGACCTGAGGGGGGAGATTTGCCTTTGCTTCTTCTGAAACGAAGGGTGAAGAAGCTTATTGAAGAGGAGGATCCTCGCAAACCGTGGACTGACGACTATCTTGCCGCAGAACTTCAGCGTCAGGGAATCCAAGTCACTCGGCGCACGGTTGCCAAGTATCGCGAAGACATGCAGATTCCAAGCACACACCAAAGGCGCCAGCGCTAGGTCTCGAGAATCCATTAGCGCATGGCTGCATCTCATGAGTCTCAACCGCAGTGTTCCGACTGCAAGGAGAATCTTTCATGATCATTGAATACACCGGACGTCACACCGTCGTCACACCAAAGCTTAGAACGATCGCTGAAGCGGGAATGGGCCGAGTTGCTCTTGTCGCTAATCGCTGCAGCAGCGCGCATTTCATTCTTACGGAAGATAAATATCGGAAGATCGCCGAGATCAGAGTGCAATGCCGCAACGAAAGCTTGGTTGCTACATGTGAATCTGCTGAGATGGAGACGTCCCTCCGGGATGCTTTGCAGAAGGTGGAGCTGCAGGCAATTCGTCATAAGGAACGCTATGCGACGGTGCGGGATCGCCCTAGAGCCGTTCCCGCATTCAACTAAGTCCTTCTGGCATCCTTCGGGCTTCGTTTCGGAGGATGCCAGACCTTTGATGATGCTACGATTTCCTCATGACGACCCCCGCTGCGAAGGTCTCCGCCAAGGCGAAGAAGCTGCCCGTGAAGGCACCAATGAAATCGTCTTCCAAGGAGCGGAGGCGATCGAGCGATGTTGAGCCGCGCGAACTTGTCATTCTTACGGGCCTTTCTGGTTCGGGCAAAGCTTCGGCGCTTAAGACGTTTGAAGACCTTGGATTCTATTCTGTCGACAATCTTCCGCTTGAACTGATTCCACGTTTTGCAGACCTCGTTGCGAAGTCGGCCGAGATCACGCACGCTGCAATGGTGGTGGATGTACGCGAAGGTAGTCGTCTTGAACGCTTTCCGTCGATACTGGCGAAGGTAAGAAAAGTTCTGCCTACCCGAGTTGTCTTTCTCGAAGCTTCTGACGACGCACTGGTACGGAGGTTTTCGGAGACGCGCCGCCCCCACCCGCTTGGCCGTGGAGAAACGGTCAGTACCTCCATACGCGCTGAACGCCGGCGGCTCGATCCGGTTCGAAATGTCGCGGATATCCTTCTCGATACGTCGCGCTTCAATGTGCATGAACTGCGGGCGCACATCAACGCGCAGTTCACGCGTGGCGTAGGGAAGAACGATCGCAATCTCACCATTTCAGTAACTAGCTTCGGCTTCAAAAACGGGGTTCCAAGCGATGCAGACCTGGTCTTTGATGTTCGATTTCTTCCTAACCCCCACTTCGTCCCGGAATTTCGCGCACTGACTGGAAAGCATCCGAAGGTGGCGAAGTACGTTCGTCAGTTTCCGCAAACCCGGGAATTTCTGGACAAAGTTACCGATATGCTGACGTTTCTGCTGCCTCACTATATTCACGAGGGGAAGAGCTATCTCACGATAGGAATCGGCTGCACGGGTGGCCAGCACCGATCCGTGATGATTGCCGAAGAATTGAAGAAGCGACTCGGGGCAGCAGGGTATCGTGCCAAGTCGTCGCATCGGGATATGCCGCATAAGCTGGGCTGACGCTGTTCGCGCGGGCCGCAGTACACTAACGATTGATGAAAATCTTCGCCAGCATGGATCTGACACGCAGGACTTGGGGTCAAGTATGAAGCTCGTTCTGCGTCTTCTCGGGTACATGCGGCCGTACGTTCTTTATTGGGTCATTTCGGTATTGCTGATGGGAGTTGTGGGTGCATTAGCTGCCTTTCGCATTTTGCTGATCAAGCCAATCATCGATAACGTTTTGAGCGCGGCTTCGGCGCCTGACAAGGTGCTCAACTTTGTTATCCCTCACACCCACGTCCACGTCAACCTGCAGGTCCTCTTACCCCGTCACTTCCACAATGCCTGGACAGTTGTTGCCGTCGCCCTTGTTGCTTCAGCGATCATCAAGAATCTGTGCGACTACCTGGGCACACTCCTGGCCAATAAGGCCGGGTTTGGCATGATCACGGACCTTCGGAACGACCTGTACGACTCCCTTTTGAAGCGCTCGACTGCCTTCTTTCAACGCCACACATCGGGCACGCTGATCTCTACTCTCATCAACGATGTGGAGCGTGTGCAATCTGCAATGGCTACGGTCATGAGTGACTTCCTGCAGCAACTCTTCACGCTGATCTTCATGATTGGGGCCGTGATCGTGGTCGGTGGCCGGATGTCGTGGGTATTGCTGATTTTTGTCCCAATCATTGTGGCGTCCACGCGCCGTGTCGGACGCAGTGTGCGGAAGACCACGCGCGGCGGCCAGGACAAGCTTGCAGAGATCCAGAACATTGTGCAAGAAACGATCATGGGTAACGGCATCGTGAAGGCGTTCGGCATGGAGAACTGGGAGATGAGCCGTTTCCGTAAGGCTGCTGACAAGCTCCTCATTGCCAACATGCGCTCAGTCGCGGTGCAAGCCATCTCGTCGCCGCTTATGGATGCACTTGGAGCTGTCGCCATCGCACTGCTGCTCTGGTACGGGCGATATTTCATTCAGCGCGGGGGGACCGCGGGTGAGTTCATCACATTTCTCATCGCGGTCATCGCGTTGTACGACCCCGTGCGTAAGATGCCGACGTATTACAACAGCTTCCAGCAGGCGGTTGGCGCAAGCGAGGAGATTTTTAAGTTCATTGATGCGCAGGACGAGGTGCGAGAACGCAAAAAAGCCATTGGGCTCAAAGGCTTCGGTGGACTCATTGAGTTTCGCGACGCGCGCTTTGGTTACGAGCGCGACGGAGAATGCAAAGAAATTCTGCATGGGGTCTCGCTTACCGTTCGCCGCGGCGAGGTGGTCGCTCTGGTTGGCCCAAGTGGCGCAGGTAAATCCACGCTCGTGAATCTGCTTCCGCGTTTTTTTGATGTTACCGGCGGCGCCATTTACCTGGACGATCACGATGTTCGCGACCTCACGCTGATCTCGCTTCGCAAGCAGATAGGGAAGGTTACGCAGGAGACAGTGCTGTTCAACGACAGTGTGCGGAACAATATCGGTTATGGCCAGCCCGACGTCCCCATGGAACGCATCATCTCGGCTGCGAAGGCTGCGTTGGCCCATGATTTTATTGAGCGGCTGCCTCAGGGTTATGACACCGTCATTGGTGAACGGGGCGCACGCCTTTCTGGCGGAGAACGCCAGCGGCTTGCGATCGCTCGTGCGCTGCTAAAGGACGCACCGATCTTGATCCTCGATGAAGCGACTTCATCGCTCGATGCGGAAAGCGAAGCAGCAGTGCAGGCTGCGCTTGGAAATCTCATGCAGGGTCGAACGGTTCTGGTGATTGCGCACCGGCTCTCGACGGTTCGCAGCGCTGATCGCATTGCAGTATTGGAAGAGGGTTGTATTACGGAGCTTGGCTCACATGAAGAACTGCTCGCACAGGGGGGCACTTACAGCCGGTTATATCATTTGCAATTCGGAGAGGGAGACCTGGTGCTCAGTGAGGCCGGTGAAGGAACCGCTTAGCGCAAGGACGCCGTGCACGGGTTACACTACAGAAAACAACAAGAACTATGGCTGGTATTCTGTTCATCATTTCGGCGCCGAGCGGATCGGGCAAATCGACTCTCGTCAATGAGGTGCGCCGACTTGTCTCTGGTTTAGACTTTTCGGTCTCTTACACCACTCGGAAGCCGCGTGGCTCCGAAGAGGACGGCCGGGAATATCACTTCACCACTAGAGATCAGTTCGAGCAGATGATCGATGCCGGTGAATTTTTTGAGTGGGCCGAGGTTTTTGGTAATTACTACGGAACAGCGATGGCTGCGCTCGATCTGGCGCGTGACCACGGCACCGACCTTCTTCTTGACATCGATGTTCAAGGCGCGCTTCAGGTGATGGAGACGCTGCCGGAGGCGGTCTCGATCTTCATACTGCCGCCAAGCCCAGAGGTGCTGGAGCGGCGTCTGCGCAACCGGAGTCAGGCAGAGGGAGTTGCCAATGAGGCCATCATCGAGGCTCGATTGGCTGAAGCTCGAACTGAGTTACGGATGATTGATGACTATCGGTACGCTCTGGTTAATGATGCGCTTGACCAGGCCGCATCCGAGATGCGAGCCATCGTGCTTACATCGCGCGGCGATGCGACGCCGGCAGAAGGAGATCTCGCTGCCCGGTGCATCACGGGAGCCCGGTCACCGCGGCTGGAAGCTGCGCTTGCAAGCTTCGGTATCTCCACTGCTGATGTTTAATTTGGGTGGAAATAAAAAGTTCCGAGATTTCCACCTCGTGTGTCGTTCACTCCCTTTGTTCGGCGCTAAGATAAATCATCTCACCGGAGGTTCGTCGATGGCAGACAAGGAACCGCTCCAAAATAAATACAGTCTTGTGAAAGGTGCAGCGCGCCGTGCTCGACAGCTGCAGTCCGGTGCACCCTCCCTTGGAGTTTCAAACTCGATTAAGGCCTGTCGCGTTGCACAGGACGAGATCCGGGTCGGCAAGGTCACCTATACCGTGTCAGCCAAGGTTCAGTCACCGGCGTGATGGCGGAGCTGACGGCGGTCGATCTCGAACGACAACTCGGCGCATACGTCGATTACCTGCGTGATATGGGCATCTATGACCTGTTTTACCGGGGTGATCCGACAGTTTTGTTTCCGGCGAGATTGCTGGAGAAGCCTTCCGAATCTGCGCAATCGAAGATCACCGAAACTTCGTCTGTACCCTTACGTTTCGCAGATCCAGCGCAGCCTTTTGCTGGTGCGCCCTCTCCAGACCCTCTGGATATATCATCCGAATTTCCTTTACCGATGGCTAAACCACCCTCACTGAATGCTCTTGTGCCGCTGCCTACGCGTGCGATCCCGGCTGCTGAGCGGCTAGCGGCGCTGGAGTCGATTCGGGCCGAGATCGGCGATTGCACGCGCTGCCCTCTTGCTTATGCTGGGCGCAAGACCATCGTATTCGGTGATGGCGATCCGAACGCCCGGCTTATGTTCGTTGGCGAAGGTCCAGGTGCGGACGAAGATGCCAGCGGCCTCCCGTTCGTTGGAAAGGCCGGCCAGCTATTGAACAATATGATTGCGGCGATGGGCCTGAAGCGTGAAGAGGTCTATATCGCAAATATTGTTAAGTGCCGTCCTCCCGGAAATAGAACGCCGGAATATATAGAAGCAACTACGTGTTCGCAGTTTCTAGTCCAGCAGATAGACGTTGTCCATCCTGAGGTCATTGTTGCACTTGGTGCGACGGCAGCAACTTATCTGCTTGGCGTCAAACAATCGCTGGCTTCTTTGCGGGGGCAGTGGCATTCGGTGCGCGGCGCGAAGGTCGCGGTCACGTATCATCCGGCTTTCTTACTTCGGGATCCTCGCCAGAAGGCTGAGGCCTGGAAGGATCTGCAGCGGGTCATGGCAGAGATGCACCTCGTAGCTCCGAAACGATCGTGATCACCGTGTCCCGAGTGCATCCACTGCGCTCGAGTTGAGCCTCCACTTGGTTATCAGGGGGATGCCCTGCTAAACTAGCGGGGTGGCAAAATCCAACCGGATAGGTTGTCACGATCTGTGGTGTGGGGCTGTAGCTCAGCTGGGAGAGCGCCTCGTTCGCAACGAGGAGGTCAGCGGTTCGATCCCGCTCAGCTCCACCAATAAAATCAGATAGTTAGCTTGAATCCAAGGGAACAATAAGCAGATCGAAAGCTGCGAAGGAACAATAAAGGAACACTAAGCGGCATTTCCCCTGGGAAGCACGATACAAGCCACTTTTTCTCCAGCGCCCCTCTTTTCATTCCCTACAGTCTGAGCGTACGTAGCCAGCGTCATCTCTGCTGTGGAGTGCCGCATGAGTTCCATGCTCACCCTGAGGCTTGCCCCTGTCGCCAGGAGCAGGGACGCATACGTGCGCCTCAGCGTATGCCATCCCAGCTTCGGTTTGTTGATCTCAGCTCGAAGGACGGCTGGAGCGACGTTTCTGCGCCATAGAGTGCCTGGCCAGAGGGGCTGCTTGCCGAAGGACGAGTCCGACGCAAACACCCAATCTTCTGGGGTTGCGTAGGACGACTGCTTCTTGCACGCCAAGAGGGCTTCCAGGGCTTGTGGCGGGATCGGGAGCGGGCGGAGGGAGGAGTCCGTCTTGGGTGGACCTTCCACACCGTCGACGAAGGAGCGCCGGACATGCAAGATCGCACGTACCGGATCGATATCGGCCCATTTCAGACCGAAAATCTCCCCTCGCCTCATTCCCATAATCGCTCCGATGAGAAACGCGGTCCGGACCGGCTCGACACCCTCAAGTTGGTACAGAATGGCTGTCAACTCCTCGGGTTCTAGGATTGATGGTTCTGCACTTCTCTTGCGTGCCTGGCGCACATGGGAGATGGGATTGCTCGGGTAAAGTTCATAGCGCATGCCATGGCGAAAAGCCGCGCCGAAGACTTCTCGAATCTTTGCCCGGGTACCGTTCGCCTTTTTGAGCGATTTCAGCCAGTCTTCAACGGCAACTGCCTTTACCTCGCCCAGCGGAACAGCGCCCCATCTGGGGATGACGTAATTGGCGAAGATATATCTGTAGGCCTTGATGACCTTTACCGCTTTATCTGCACTTTCGCCAAGTTCGCGCTCCTTGTAGTGCTCCACAAGTTCCGCGACAGTGAGGGAGGTGCCCGGTTCGACTGGCGGCGCAGCGTTTGCATGCTGCCGGTACTCATCAGCCTTCTTTCGCGCCTGAGTCTTGCTCAGCTCTTTGACCGTGCCAAGCACGACTCTGCGCTGTGTGCTCCCGCCGTTTGCCGCTGGCTCTCGCCAGCGAAAGGTGTATACCTCGACTCCTGTACGTCTCTTTTCAATTGTCAAACATCCAGCCTGATAGCGGCTTCGCTTATGAATCATCTTCATGCACCTATCCTCTCGGGTTAGGCGGCACGAACGGTGCTGCCAGTGTAGCCGGATTCCAGCCACGCCACGAGCTGAGTGCGTGGAAAAACGATCTTGCGGGGACTTAAGCGGCGATGTGGAACTCTGCCCTCTCTTGCCCACCGTAACAACGTCACCGGGTGCAACCTCGCGATCTGTGCTGCCTCCTTCGCGGTAAGGAAGGTATCGTTCACGACTGCTTCGTTGGGTGTTGGGTTAATCAGTGTTGGATACATCGGAACTCCTTCACAATAAAGTCGTTCGACAAAGCGCAGATAACCGTATCAATGCCACTGGCGCTCTGTGAGATTGGCGTGAGCTTCTCCGCAGCCTTTCGCGCTTCGATCCGTGCATGCCCTAGCCTGTCCCCGACTCCCGAGGGACGTCCAATACTTCATAGTTATCGGGTGATAGCTGCTATTTATCGGGTGTAAGGAACTCCTTATCCACCGCTGTTAAAGTCCGCTCTGCACCACAGTGGATATCACGAAGTAGTTTTGGCCACGACGCGCCTTTCCAGTTGCAGTTCCTGTTCCGCCTTGTGACCATTTAGAAAGGAAGCCGTTTGTGGTGCATCCAGTACCGTTGCGTTTCGAGAGGATGTGGCATGTACGACTGGGCAGAGTTTCGTCACTTTCGCTATCTCCTGGCTATTCTCGAAAAACGCGGTTTTCGAGCAGCTGCCGAAGAGCTTCACACCTCGCAACCCAACCTCACCGTGCAGGCGCGACAATTTCAGGACAACGCAGGCGTACGTCTCTTCCGCAGGTCTAAAGCAGGGAACATTCGCCCGACAGAAACTGGCGCCGTGTTCATCGGTCTTGCACGGCATTTGTTGGAAGTGCGAGATGAGGTCATTGACGCGATCATGGCGATCGAACGCGGCGAGATTGCCTCCGTCTGTTGCGCTTCCAGTTCTCTGGTCGATCAGGCGCTGTTTCGAGAACTCTGTTCCATGCAGAAGAGACTCGTTCCGACGGCGGTGATCCGCCCTACTCATGGAGATATGCCGCAGCTAATCGAGGAGGTTCATGCCGGAGCCGTGGATATTGCTCTTGTAACGCTCCCGTTGGCGCACCCCGACATCCATATAGAAGAACTACGACGCGATCGAATTGTGGTTTGCATCCGTAAAGATAGTCCGCTCGCACACAAACCAGCCCTTGTCATCGGGGATCTACAGGAGCATTTGAAGATCTTCTACCACCCACAGAAACATCCGGATGCGCACGGCCGTTTGCTGGAGTGGCTAAGCTCCGCTGGCGTCCAGATTCGAGAATACTCGCGCGTTTCGCATCCGTCCGAGATGCAGGCCTTGGTTCGAGAAGGGTTCGGCGTCGCTCTAATCCGCGAAGGCATGGCGCTCGACGATCAGTTGACGAGTCGGCCGATCGCTGGCATCGATTGGACCATCGACACCGCCTTGATCTATCACAAGCGGCGACATCCGAAGACGGTTCCAATTCTTGTCCGCCAATTCAAGAAGCAGTTCGGGACGCCAAGGACAAACAAAGACGGTGAATCCGCTTCGATCACAGTAAACGACGCCATAAAGCGGCCTAGCGCGAGTATTTCGGCGGTCGAGACAGAGCCAGTTCAATTGCGTCTTCTCGGCTAAAAACTGCTGAACAAGAGGGACTTATGTCGGGGTGATAAATGCCAGCTATCACCCGATAGATAGGAAGTATTAGACAGGCTCTGCAATCGGCTTCATGATCACGGCACATCACGACTGATTTCAGTCCCTGGAGGTCCCGATGCTGCGCAGAAGCCGTTCTACCCTTCCTCATAACAAACCCCTCACACCCTCCCCTCTGACCCGACGGGTTGCCCGATCCCTTCTCAAACGGAGGCTTCTCCGCGCGGCGCACCTTATGGGTCCAACGCTTGTTGCGCTCGGATTCGCGGGAGCCGCCAAGGTCGCCTTTGGCCAGGGAACGATCAGCTTCAGTGGCGCTCAGACCTTCATGCAAACAGTCCACGTGCGTACGTCCGTCGTTGAGATCCAGGTCGAACTCCCTGATGCCGTCCAGTTCGTAGCCGAAGAGACGGTATGCTCCGTCGGTTGTTAGTGAGCAAGCTTCCGCCAGGTCTCGGACCATATTAGCTGTGGGGCGCGTCGCTGCTCGTCGGAGGTTTGAGATGAAGTCTTTTAGTTTGCGCTCGTGTTGCGTAAAAGCAACTCTTCCTTGATCGCTTGTTACTCGAATTTGTCGATGCAGTTCCCGAATGTGTTCCACCCGCTCAATGACTTCTCTCGAACTGACAGATTCATACATGGCGAAGGCTTCCCCTCTAAGTGCTCGACATGGGAGCTGCACAATCGCAAAATTATAGCAACGAAGGATGATGCGGAAGAAAGCTCGATTCTATCGGCCTCTTGCTGTGCTAAAGAAGCGCATCCGACCAATGATTTCATTTCGGATATGATAAAAGCGAAACGATGCCAACTAATGGACGCAGAAAATACCGCGCGGCCTTTAAGTGCGCCCGCTATACATATGGACGTCGTTGAGCAGCACATCGAACGCTTCTGAGTTGATGAGTCGTAACACGTCGGGCACGTTCGCAGGGCTACTGACATTGAATCCGTGGTGCTCAAGAATTTCGCTCAGACTGAAACGAACGGCTTTGTCATCATCGACCAGGAGCACCTTGGCGGGCACGGTACCCTTGCTTGCCGGTGAGTGTGCGGTATTCGCTTGCGCCATAGAGAGGAGAGGGTTCAGATTTTGCCTCGTCGGCACCGCTTACACCAGATTGGCGCGCTTCGCAGCGCGAGCCGAAGTACGGGCGGGATCGAGCATCTTAGGTCTGGAGGCGTTTTGCTCCGGCAACTGGTCGTGCAGTACCACATTAAGAAGGGATTTATGAACCCGTATACGACCGTTGTAACCGATATAACCGAGCTTCCGAAAACGATTCATGAAGAAGCTCACGCGAGATCGTGTCGTCCCGATCATCTCCGCGAGTGCTTCCTGGGTGATTGGCGGAAGCAGTGTTTCCGGTTCACCAGGTTGACCGAACTCCGCCATGAGCAGCAAAGTCCGAGCTAGACGCCTTTCACTCGAATTGAAGAGCTGATCGACGAGATCCGCCTCTGTCCTTGCCCCCTTGGTCAAGAGAAATTGGAGGAAGAAATCGGAGAAGCGATGCTGTTCATGAAGTACACGGAGCATCTCGTTCCTTTCGATCTTAAGCATGGTGCAGACAGTCAGTGCCGTCGCCGTCGATGTTCGGAATATGGCTGCGTTCGTCATCGCTTCTTCACCGAAGAAGTTTCCGGCAACGAGGAGTGTTACAGTCGCTTCTTTACCGCGCTTCGAAAGGACGGTGAGTTCTGCTCGTCCAGTTTGCAGGTAGAACACCGAATCGGCAGGCTCTCCCTGAGCAAAAGCGATGCCTTTAGGTTTTAGAGCTATAAGCCGTCGTCCAGGTCCCACAGTTGCAAGAAATATTTCGACGTTGAACGGCTTCCTGTTCAATCCATCCATTCGGGATGGCCTCTTCCTATGTACGTTTGCTCAGCATTGGCGCATTCAAGATTGCTTACGAGAAATGCAAATCATCATCCGACGACAGATAAGGGCTATCTGTGGATAAATATAGTATCTACTCAAGACACCGCGTGATCTGAGCAATTTCGCTCAGATCACCCTTTGAATGGCTGGGTATCAACGCTCGGAGATGTTGATGCTTATCGTTCGTATTATCTTGATTCTGGTCTTTGGATTCGGCGGCTACCGCGTGGGGCCGGGACTCGGGAACTACGGCGGCGGTGGACTCAGTCTCATCCTGACTATTGTGCTCGTTCCGCTCTTGCTCAAACTCATTTAGCGACCAACGGTGCGCTGATTCTCAACTTGTTCAACCCCTGCGTTGGTGAATCACATCCAAAGTATGTTTATCGTCTTTGATTCGGCTGTGTATTGGACACCCTCTCCAATGCCGCCTTTACTTTGCGGCGATTAAAGGCCAGTGTGCCATACAGTACAGTATGGCTTCCCAGATCAGCCTATGGTCAATTAGGTATTTCCGATAGTGGGAAAGGCTTATCGAATTTTACAAAGACCTTCTCGAAGGCTTCGCTTGCGAATTGGAATTATCTGTTCTTTATCCGACACAAACGTATGCTCGGAGAAATAAAGGACGAAGGGCGGGTTCGGACCGGGACAGCCGAGCTCGAATATTTCTCCTCAACACCCTTCCCGATATCCACGCGCAAATACCGTAGAGAAATTTTGGTACAGGATAATGCTTAAAGCCGCGCAGGAAGCACTCATTGATTCCGAACTTCGGTATCGTCGCCTATTCGATACGGCCCGTGACGGCATCCTGATTGTGGATTTCGCAACAAGCCTTATTATCGATGTGAACCCCTTCCTTCTGGAACTCCTGGGGTACAGTCGCGGAGAGATCGTAGGAAATCCTCTTTGGGATTTTGGCCTGTTCAAAGACAGAGAACAGTCCAAGCATGCTTTCCTCACGCTCAAGGAGAAGCATTTTGTTCGGTATGACGATCTACCGCTCGAGACCAAGGACGGCAAAGCCATACCGGTCGAGTTTGTCAGCAATGTCTATGGTGAAGGCGACCGAAAGGTTATCCAGTGCAACATTCGTGATATCGCCAAGCGGAAACATGAAGCGCAGACGGCCCAGCAGCTATTACAGTCGAGGCAACTGGAGGCTATTGGCCAACTCGCTGGGGGCGTGGCCCATGACTTCAACAATCTGCTTCAAATAATTCTTGGCTATGGTGAGATGCTCGTTGATAGTCCGAATCTCAACGAAGCGGAACGCGGAGCTGTAGCCAAGATGAACGAGGCAGGCACATCAGCAAAAAACCTGACGCATCGTCTTCTCGCATTCAGTCGCCGACAGATCCTAGAGCCTGTCTTCATGGATTTGAATAAGGCCGTTTCGGAAGTGAATTCGATGTTGGTGGGGCTGATCGGCGACGATGTCGAATTGAAGATGATCCTAGCTTGCGGGCTACATACGATTAAAGCCGATCCCAACCAGATCGAACAAGTGCTCGTGAACCTGGCGATCAATGCTCGCGACGCAATGCCGAAGGGTGGCAAAATTACGTTCGAAACCGCAAACGTCAAGATCGACGAAACTTCCTCTCAACAGCATCTTTACATCAAATGCGGTCAATATGTCTCGCTTTCCGTAAGCGATACGGGGACGGGTATGGGCCCGGAGACCCAGGCTCATGTATTTGAGCCTTTCTTCACAACGAAGGGACCAGGAAAAGGGACAGGGCTTGGTCTGTCAACCGTGTTCGGAATTGTCAAACAATCGGGCGGCTCGATTGGTATCTCTAGTGAGATCGGGCATGGAACAACGTTCAAGATCCATTTCCCCTCCCGCGAAGAGGCAGCGGAAAAACTACAACCAACGAAGCCGCCCCCTCTGCTTGGCGGCAACGAAGTGATTGTCGTGGTTGAAGATACGCGGCTTTTACGCGAACTTACCCGACTTCTTTTGGAAGGGGCCGGGTATCAGGTATTGGATTTCGGGGTGCCTGACGAGGCTCTTACCATGGCGAGGCGACATGTGGGAACCTTGCCCTTGCTGATCACCGACGTCGTAATGCCTGGTATGAGCGGAATCGTACTCGCAGGGGAATTCGCGAAGATCCGACCCGAGACGAAGCTTCTATACACCTCAGGGTATGCGGATGATGCAATTGCTCGACAGGGTGGTCTTGCGAGCGGCACATCGTTCCTGGAAAAGCCCTTCACTCGGGATGCCCTGCTCAGCAAAGTCCGAGGGATTCTTGACTCCTAAGGGGCTGTTCGGCAACCTTGTCTGTTTGCCAGGCTTCGTCTGCTGCTTCAGCCACCGGTCTTTGCTTACATGCAAGGATTCATGTTCACCCGGCTTCTTGAGCAGCCAACCGGGAGGTTGAAGATTGCCAGTGTCTGCAGCTGACAAAGGAGAAATATCAACGGCTGAAACATTGACCCTCACGAAAACTTTGTGGCTGCCGACGTAATATACGCTCCCGCCAACCAGCGGCCAGTGTTTTTCATCGGTACGACCGTAAAACTAAATCCATAAGCCCTCGCAAGGGGGCTATTTTCGACAAGTCAAACAACCGTGCGTATCAGGGATGAACGAGGTCGCTGACGCTCGCGATCACTACTTTAATCCACATGGGTAAACCAGATCGCACAGTCAATTCGATGTGGAGGCTCTGCCACCATCCGGTTTCAACTGATGCAGGTCCCCACCGCAATCAATCCGGGAGCTACTGTCCGCACGTAACAATCACGATCAACCGCTTTCCGCAGGCTGGAGGTTTTGAATTTGTATTGATTCCGGAATAGCGTGGGTTTCGTTATGGAGCATGCGATAGAGTGAAGAGCTGCTGATGCCGAGGAGTTGGGCGGCTTGCCGTTTATCTCCATGACATGCGAAAAGCACTGTGCGAACATGCAGCCGAATCACATCATCGAGCCGCATGGTGCGAGTCTCGCAGGGGATCGGTCCCAGAACGGCCTCGAGGTCGGACGCATGGAGCGAGCCTTTGGCGGCGTGCTTCATCAACCCTTCAGCGGCTGAGTACAACTCAATCAAGTTTCCGAACCAGGGTCGTTTCATAGCTGCATCCAGCAGATCAGTAGTCAACTGAGGCGTCACAGCGCCTGATGGCCTGGCTATATTCTCCAAGATATGGGTAAGTATCGCGGGGATGTCCTCGCTGCGATCGCGCAATGACGGGATTTTTATCACGAGAGCTCCAAGCACGTTTGCTAGCTCCGATGATAGGCTCCCCTTTTTTACCAGCGGACGTAATCCCCATTCAGTGAATGCGGCGATACGCGGCATTTGAGATCCACGCTTTCGAATCAGACGCAGTAACGCCTGTAGTATAGTCAGAGGGATGCACTCCGTTTGAGGTAGATAGAGCATCCCATTCGTGGATAGGGAGTCGAGCGATCTGTCCGCGGCAAAACGCTCCTCTGCATCAGCGGTTGCCAAGGTGTAAAAGGGTCTGTGACTGACCGGAGAGAGATGGTGAAGCATGTGCGCGACCGCTTCTGCGCCACTACCTCGTTCGCCCGTAAGGAAGGCCATTCGGAAATGCGGGGCGGCGCGATAGATTTGGGTTCTCACCCGAGTGATGGCGGGGCTGTGTCCTTCCAGCAACGCTTCGGGCACAAGAGATCGCGAACCGATGTCTGATTGAGAGAATGAACCCACCGGAAACTCGGAAGACATAGCAAATCCTTTATGACAAGCCGTCGCCGTAATGTGAAACCATTGTGGCGCGCATGCTGATTGCTTGTGCGCACAACCTTACCTCAGCTAGCCAGAAGTCGATCGTTTAAGAACTTCTCCAAGTTGTCTCGATACGTCTCCAGCCAGGCGATGAGCTCTAACTTGGGAAGCGGCGTGCTAAAGAAGTAACCCTGAGCGACGTCGCAAGATTTGGACCGGAGAAAATCAAATTGCAAACGGGTCTCGACACCTTCGGCGACGGCAATGACATCAAGCTCGTGAGCAAGTTCGATGATCTTCTGAACGATTACCCGGTAATTATCTACCTGCAGATTCTGCAACAAAGACCTATCAATCTTGAGTTCATTCGCGGGAATGTGACGTAGTTGTTCCATCATCGAATAACCGGTTCCAAAGTCGTCGATGGACAGACGAATCCCTTTCATTCTGAGTCGGGTGAGCACATCAAGGGTCTGGGACAGGTTGCGAATTAAGCAGGTCTCGGTAATTTCCAGAATAATGCGTTCGGGTGAGACATGAACATCCTCTAGCAATGCGATCAGGGAGTTCGGAAAGGCTAAATCGCCCAGCGACGAAACTGAGATATTGAAGGAAAGGGACAGCGGGCTCCCGTCCTGATCAATGACTGTTCTCATCTCTGCGAGACCCTTCTTAAGAACGGTCCATGTGAGAGCGGCGATTAAGTCGGATTCTTCTGCAAAACCGATGAATCTTTCAGGAACGATGAGACCATGTACGGGATGCTGCCAACGGACCAGAGCTTCCACGCCGACACAATGGCCAGTCATTACTTGGATTTGAGGCTGATAATGGAGAACGAATTCTCCTTTTTCGACGGCCTGGCAGAAATCAGCGCGATCAAACTCGATATGCAACTGCTCCTTAGGGCCTTGGTTTAAGGACCGTTTGGGATTACGCAGAAGCATGTCTTGCAATTGCGCAAGTTTGAAAGGCTTCGTAAGGTGCCCAACAGTGGATAGGCCCAGGTTGGAGGCAAATTCTTCGGCGGTTTGAATAACGCGCTTGCCTATACCGCTCATCAAGATGATTCCCGCTTGACACCGATTTTCGCCGAGACTACGTAGGATTTCTATACCGTCGGTGTTGGGCATCATGAGATCAAGGACGATCAGCGTCACATCTGGGGTAAGCGCCTTAAAGAAGCCGGGGGCATCGTCGGTGGTGATGCATTCCATTCCGAGATCCGACGCTTTGTTGGCGATGATGGCACAAATGTCCAGATCGTCATCGATCACGAGCACTCTATGTTTCTGCGTCATCATGGATCCTCTGTTTGAACTCCTTGTCTTGCGCGCATTGTGCCGGTCCAGTGACATTTCTCACTAAGATGCGCCGTAGGTCGTGAGAAATGTCTTCCAGGCGATAGAGAAAAGCTTCAACCAGTGGTCCGGCTTGCGAAGCAATGGAGGCTCGGTTAGTGGCAGTCTCTCTTCTGAGAACGCGTATGTTGGAAAGGCGCCCCCCCATCTCGATGAAGTCCACACTCCAGATGCTAAAGTCATACGGCATTTGCGCCGCCCGTCGGCCGCGCAAGTTTCCTAATGCCTCCGCTACCACGGAGTTGCCGGTAAGAATCGAGTACAGCGCAGGCGGGCCGGTGCCGCGACCAGGACCGACGAAATTACAAGGCGGCAACCGTAAGGGCTGGTAAAGGCTACGAAAACGGAAATCATTTGGTCCTCATAAAGCTCAGCTTAGACCGTAGGGAGGAGTGAGGTGCGAATGGATCTTTCGTGCGCCTTGGGAAGTATTCTTTAGTCGTAGCATGTTTCGAGTTGATCGGGGTGGTTAAGGGTTATCCGGTCCCGGAGCTGATCGACCTGACCATCGAGGCGGAAGCGGAGGAGAAGCCGGCTTACGGTTTCGCGCGAGAGACCGGCCATGTTGCCCAGTTCTTCGTGGGTGAGCTGCATGCGGAAAGAAATGGGTAGGGTAGTACGGGGCGGGCGGTTGTCCAGCTCGTCCATGCGCGCCCAGTCGAGCAGGGTGCTGGCGAGCTTGCCAGCGGCGGAGGGGTGTAAGGCGAGGCGACGGACAGAGAGAACCGCGCTGTTGTACTCACGGGCCAGTGCCTGGAAGGTGATGTGGGCCACCTCAGGGTAGCTCTCCACGAAGCGGAGGAAGTCGGCGCGGGATATGGACTTGATGTTGGACGGAACGACGGTTTCGGCGTTGACGCGATGGAGTGCACCCTGGAACAGGGCGGCGAGGCCGAGGATGCCGCCGGGGCCGGCGACGCGGAGCAGCAAGAGACGACCTTCGGAGGAGGAGGCGACGAGCTTGACGCGGCCGCTGCAGATAATGACGACATGGTCGGCGGGAAAGCCTTCCTGGATGAAGGCTACATGGGACTGATAATGGTGGCAGACGCCGAGGGCTTGGAATTCGCGCAGAGCTACAGCTGAGAGTAAGCCGAAGCCATGGGGAACGTAAGTGGCGCAATCGGTACAACCGTTAAGACGAATCGTGGGCCCCCTTATTCTGAACTCTGCGAGTGATACGAAGGCAATCTCAGCTTACAGGTTTTCGTGTTCGCTACTCTGAGCTATATTGCACATCATGTAAAGCAAAGATCGAATAATGCTGGAGCGCACGGACCATGCGAGACGTACGTTGTACGTCGTAAGCCGGGACTAATCTTCGTCCGGAATAGCAATGAGAAACGCCCATGTCGGAAGTGGCCCCACAGCCTACGACATGCCGACTAATGAGATGGTCCGCCGCTTGATTCCTCAGCTTCTATAGAGGGATCGTGGTGGCAGCTTCTAACAAGGAGGATCATCGCTATGCAGATTCATTCCGTTGGCATCGATCTGGGCAAGACGAGGTTTCATCTCGTGGCGCTCGGCGCGGCGGGCAAGGTGCTGGTGCGGGAGAAGCTCACGCAGAAGCAGCTCCTAACGTTCACCGCGAACATGCAGACATCGCTGATCGGCTTGGAGGCATGTTCCGGGGCTCACTTTCTCGGCCGAGCGCTACGTAAGCACGGGCATGTTGTTCGTCTGATCCCGGCGCAGTTCGTGAAGCCATTCGTAAAGTCCAACAAGAACGATTTCATCGACGCCGAGGCCATTGCCGAGGCTGTCGAGCGGAAGAACATGCGCTTTGTTCCGATCAAGACCGATGACCACCTGGACCTTCAGGCTATCCACCGGGTTCGTGTTCGGCTGATTTCGAGGCGCACCGCCGTGATCAACCAGCTACGCGCTTTCCTGCTGGAACGCGGGATGGTGTTTGCCAAGACACCGGCGAAGCTCCGAGCTGCGATGGCGGATGTCCTGGAGAACACGGACGCCGACCTGACACCGCAGATGCGCAACCTGATCAGCATGCTTTGGGACGAGTGGATGCTAGTGGAACAACAGGTCGCAACGCTCACGGATGATCTGGAGAAGATCGCTGACGCCGACACCGGCTGTATCCGTATTCGCCAGATTCCCGGGATCGGCCCGGTTGTAGCCAGCCATCGTGGCTGCCATCGGGAACGGTGCGGCCTTTCGCAAGGGTCGGGAGTTTGCAGCATGGCTGGGCATCGTGCCGCGCCAGTACTCGACCGGAGGCAAGGCCAAGCTGCTCGGCATCAGTAAGCGGGGCAACATCTACCTGCGCAAGATCTTGATCCACGGTGCACGCGCTGCCGTGTTGCGGATCAAGCGCGATCGAGCACCGATCGGAGCGTGGCTTGATGCGCTCGACTCCCGCGCACCCAAAAACGTCGTCGTGGTTGCCATGGCCAACAAGCTGGCACGCATCGCCTGGGCTGTGCTCTCCAGCGGCAACGACTACAGGCCAGCCGCAGCGCCAGCATAACGGGGGAAAAGACGCCTTCGGCTTGAAAGCGCTGACGCGCTCCCACTTTACCGCACCATGACGACGGCTTGATGTTTACCCACCGAAGTCTGCACGGAGTAGCAAGGACGAAAGAACAGTCACAACGGCGTGTCCGCAGCCTGGTCCCGAAAATGGTCTTCAACGACCGACCGACTTTAAAGGACAGACACGCGCGCATCTCATCCTGGCCAGGAGAACTAGTCTCCAACCAAAGGCTGACGCATACATTTGCGCAGACTTGTCTTCCCGCCCCAACTTCCCCTTGCAGTCCTGCGGCGGACCATACATTTGCGGGATCTATCCGTTTTCAGTTAGCGCGTTGGCGCTGATTGGATCAACTGAGGATCCTCCTGTTGACCTGCCGGTCACGAGCTAGACGCAAGCCCAGACGGTGCAGCCTCCAAGTACCGGCAACCTTCCGGTAGTATCTGCGGCCAAATCAACCTACCGGTAGAGATTCCCCGCAACCGAAGGAGCGGTCTTTGATCATGGAGTTCGTTTAGAAAGCACGGTGAGAGGCCAGTTCAGACCCAAGGGGGCGTAGGCGGGGTCGGCGTCTTCCAGGCCGTTCTGGTTGGCCCGCCAAAGAAACAATAATCACACAGCACGCGCTTCCGCCAGTGCTCCACGTCTGCAAAGGTCCCGAAGGTATCAAGCGTGTCGACGTAGCTCAGAGAGGGTGGGGTTGGAGGTGCCTGCACGCCGCCTTGTTCATTAAGCAAGGCCGACACCGAGGCATTGAGCACCTCGCATCGAATGAGGAGGTCAGTGCGGTGGATCCGCGAGTGCCGACTGCGATGCCACAGCCGGTGTTCCTTGAGGGGGAGACCTGGAATGGGAGAGGCGGGATCGTGGAAAAAGGCCGTGTGTTGCCAGCGCACATAGGGATGATGTCGATCGACGACGTCGGTTACCCCCACGCTTAACGTCTGGCTGAAATACGTAGTCTGCGGAACCTCGGCGTCCGCCGGGTGGTAGAGTTTGCAGGTGACCAGCCAAGTGTTGTTGTAGATGAGGGTTCCGGTCCAACGGTCGATTTCTACGCTGAGGTCGCCAGACGAGAGAGGTGTGACCTGGCTGAGCACAGTCTCGAGCGTGTCCTGTCGAACGGACGTCCAGGAAATTGTCAATCCTGCCACCAGTCCCAGCGAAGGATCGAGAACCGCACTGTCTGAGATGGATAGCGTCACTGGTATCTCTGAGGGGTCCGTCAGTGCGTGCGCCGGCGAGTTCAGCGCGAAGGATGGCATTGCAATGGCGACCTTCAAGGTCTTGTTGAAGTATGTGTATTTCGGCGTGACGGGATCGGCCGGATGGTAGACCTGGCAGGTGACAGACCAGGATTGGTTGTACTTGAGATCTCCGGTCCATCGATCAATGGTGATCGTGAGCGCGCTGCTGGTGAGCAGGGTGTCTTGGCTCAGGACCGTTGCGCCCGTGTCCTGGCGCACGACTTTCCAGGAGACATGCAGGCCGAGGATCGGACTGTGAAGTGCGCTGTCCGACACCGACAGGGTCACCGGTATGGGCGCAGGATCGGTGAAGGCGCGCGAGGGCGCGCTCAAAGCGAAAGTTGGCGGTGATGGCGCGGCGGAGCTCACCGGCGCGGTCACGCTCGCGGCGAGAAAGAGATCAATCTCAGGATCCCATCCGGCGACGATCCCGTTCACCGTGTAGTTGACGGAGGCGCCGCTCAAACCCGGAATCGGCTGGCTTCCCGAATAACCGAATCCAAGCGTCGGAAGTTGAGTGATCGCGTTTGCGACCATACTATTGACGATGGAATTGATTAGGAGCGGGCCGAAGATCACGAGGCCCCCCGAGAGGAACTCAATGATATCCAGCGTCTCTGAGTCAAAGGAATAGGTGGCGATCGGAAAGTCCCAGAAGATCGACGATTGTTCGATGAGCATCGGCGTAACTGACCCACTAAAACTGAACCCGATGCCGCTATAGTCGGCCGATCCCGATACAGAGACACAGCCGTACCAGTTGGTCGGCAGAGTGCTCGAGGAGTCGGATCGCACGGTGCCGACCGACAAGGAGATGCTGTTCAGTGTCAAACCCTTAACCGTGGTGCCGCCAATCTGGCTTGAGATTGGCCCGCTAACCACTACTGATATGAAATCTCCATTGATTGTCGCTGCGAGGTTTGTGCCTCCGCTGGCGTGGCTTTGGAAGGTTCCAGGGTCGAAGGTTTGAGTCCCCGTGTAAGGATCCGTGACAAAAGCCGAGGGTCCCATCGATGCGGTCGTGATGAGGTTTACCAGCTCCGACTCACTGCCGGACGTATATCCCTTGACATCGGCGGCGACGGTCAGAGCGTTTGGGTTCATCGGCACCGCAACCACATTCGTGATGGGGAGCGTCAGATTCACCCCATACAAACTCACGTTGATCGTGCCTGTCGCACCCGGAACGGTGAAGGTAACCGAATTCTGCGGAATAGCGCGCAGGGCAGACGTGATCGCACTAAGCGCGGCACTGCTGGTGATGGCGTCCTTGAAAACCGGGGCGAGGGGTGGTCCAAAATCGACTGCAATACTCACCGACGTAACCGACGCGTCGGAAAAATCCGGTCCCAGCGCAAGCGAAGAAGAAGAGACGTCGATAAAAAGCCCGACGTTCAGCGAGAACTTCAAAGTCAGCTGGACCTCTATCGCGTCTCCACCGTTGACGGTAAGCTGCAGCAAGCCGACAGCGCCAGCCGCAACCCCAATCAGGTTCTCCGGATTTGCCGTAAACGAGAGCGTTGGCGTAAGGAACGAAACAGACCCCACAATGCCGACTTCATCCGACCCGACAGTCACGACATCCGGCAGTGAAAAGCTTGGGCCAGAAAAGATCGCCGACGCGGCCGAAACCATTTCGTTTACGAGCCCGCCATCTATCGTAATGACCGATGCGAAACCGGCGTGACGTGTGCTCACGTCTCTACCTCATGCATCCAAGCAGAGGAGTCAATCGCAGTTCCGGAGTGCGTACGATTGACCCCCACGAGTTCCGATGGGGAGACCCGCTGCGGTGCCAATTTTCTCCCCCGGAATGGCTGGTGTCAAGCGCATCCTTCGGGCGCCCTCGAGACGCATAGCTCAAGCAAGTCTGGGGCAGAAGGGCCATTGATCCAACTCAAGAGCAACGCCCTTACTGAGCGCGAATTCGGGATGACCAAAACGATTCGTCCTCGAAAACGCCGCTCTGTTGCCCGACCGTTGATCTCAACCTGCCTGAAAGAGCCCGAAGGGCAGAACCAAGAGATAATCCCGTTGGAGATGCCACGGGAGAAGTGGATGGAAAGATGGTGGGTGTCATGCTTTTGCAGAGCGATGGTTACCTGAGATGCCTAGAAATCTATGATCTCAGCGATATAGAACATCTCTACGGACTTCCCGAGGTTAGCTCGCTTCGCTGCGTGGAACTTCAGCAATGAGGTGATGCGCCGTCTTTTTCATGGGTAACAGTCTCTCCGATCCAAAGGACCTGCTCATCCCATTTTTCGGCAACTTCAGTTCCGGCGCGAATCAATTCCGATTGCCGCACCGGGAGTAAGTACCCGGAGCCCTCATCCTGATTCGGTCTGAACTACCGTCCGAAGGCACTACCGAGGAGAGAGTTTGAGCGTACACTCGATCTTTCCCATCAAAACGGCACTAATGCCATCGCGGATGGGCGCGCCATGAGTCGCCTATGCGCTCTGAAGTCATATTTCGTGCAAGCGAATCTATCGAGAATAAGTATCAACTTTGTCAGACCGTGTCCCAGGCCACGCGGCGTGTCCACATTGCAAATCAGGACGTGAATCAAACCATCAATACCGTTTTCATAACAATCGCAGCGAATGGGCATCCACGATCTTTGGCTCAAGCCTCATAACAAGCCAGCGCCGAACGCTTCCTAGACGACATTCCGGGAAGCTCCCGATTTCGGATCCACCGGAATCGGTGAGCTGCGGTCCCGCCCTAAATCGCAATCGGGCATCCGTTAGGCTGGTGCCACTTTTGGTGCCACTTCGTACCGAACAGTGGCGTGTATCGGTGCATCTCAATGCAGTGCAACCACACTCAATAACCGATTTGTTTATGAGCCATTTATGACCTCTTGCAACCTCGTGCGACCCCATGCAAAAACGTAGAGAACGGACTTAACATTCGCAGGCCTTTATCGGTCGTGGGGTTCAAGTCCTCCTCCTGGAACCATAGAATCATATAGTTACGCACAATTATCAACGGGATCAAAGCTCCCCAAAATCCGTCTGGTGCAACTTTTGTAACTTGTCTCGTGTCATCGCACATCAGCTGCGACGATACCAATTGCGAAATTGGAGGCCAGAGATAGACTGCGCGCGGATTTGGCTGTTTCGCCTCTCCCACCCGATCGGTTTCGCGAGATGTTCGTTGTTGCGTCTGCTCTCGTTTTCGAGGATAATAATACTCGAAAGTGAGATCTCAAATGGCTGCAGCTACAGCAACATTTGCTCTCCCCAGAATCGCCGGATACGACTTCGAATCCGGTGCCGACCTTGCCAACGTCTCCGAGCGCGGGGAGCTTTCCTCGGCAGCAATTAAGGCATTCATGAATCTTCGGAAGAAGTGGACCCTGAATGAAGAGCAATCTCGCGCCTTACTTGGCGGGTTAGCGTCCTCGACCTTCCATGCATGGAAAACGAATCCTAAGAGGACGCTCGACCAAGATACTCTCACCCGCATCTCTTTGCTTATCGGAATCTATAAGGCTCTGAATATTTACTTTGGCAAGCCTTGGGCCGATCGCTGGGTTTCGCTTGCAAATCGCGGGCCAATGTTTGTCGGTCGCACGCCTCTCGCGTACATGATTCAACGAGGCCAACCAGGAATGATTGAGGTTCGGAGGATGCTGGACGCTTGGCGGGGTGGTCAGTGACGCCACCGCTCGGCCAGATCGACCGAGAGGGCATGCATCGGTTAATTCCTTCGCGGTACAGTGATGCGGGGACCCTTCTCGATGACCTCGCCGATGACGACGACATGCTCGAGAAACTAATTCGCCTTGATGGGGCTACCAATGATCGGATCCAGGGAGAACAATCTGGACTACCTGGGATCAGCACATATGAACTGATTTACGGTACCCCAAACTCCCAAATCGTACGCGCCGCATTCCTTCATCCAAGCCCCACCGGATCACGATTCAATGGCCCGACGCGAGGTGCGTGGTATGCGGGCGACAAATTAGAAACTTCTCTCGCGGAAGTGATCTATCACAAGAAAAAACATCTCGCGGAGATTGTCGTTCCGGAGGTTTCAGCGGGCATCCCAGAGGCGGATTCCTCAACGTACGATGATTGGCTAGCCGACTTCCACGCGGAGTTTCATTCTTTAGAGCCAGCTTCGGATTTTCCAGAATGCTTGGAACCGGAACCGGTCCCCGAGTGTTACGCGGAGCCGCAAAGACTCGCGCAGAAACTTCTAAAGGAACAGTCCAACGGTATTCTTTATCCCAGCGTGAGAAAGAAGGGCGGGCGTTGCCTCGTATGCTTCCGACCGCCGCTTGTCTACCGGCCCCGACGAGATAAGCGGTACGTGATTTCTTTTCGTTGGGAACGAAACAGATATCGGCATGATGTACACGAGGTTCCGTTCGGCAAGGACTGAGACCTCTATCGTTGCCTAGAAGACCTATGCAAAGATGCAAAAACGGATTTATGATCCGTTGATGATGGATGTCTCACGACAGGGATGTCACCGCCCCGTGTAAGGCGGAAACATCAGTGCGGCCGGTGATCACTTCTGTTATGCCGACTTTCGGGTACCAATCCTATGTGGATGAATTCCAAACGCTTTGGTGTCAATTGAAAGCCGGTTGGCGGATGGTGGTCCCAGCATCTTCAATCCGAAATCAAATCCGCTTGTGTTTGGCATGCCCTTGGATTGGACGCTTCTGGGAGGGCTCTCCACGAAAAACGTAGAGAGCCCCGGTACCTGACAGAGTCTGGGCCGAGGCGAAGACGGCCAACACAATCCCAAAACCGACCTGATCAAATGCTGAAAATGGTGCCAGTCTTTCATTACCCGTGGGCCGGACGCGCAATCGAAAATCTTCTGAGCGCCTCAGCCCGGATAAAAGCGGAGCCTTGCGACGGTCCCAGATCGCCCAATGCGGGCGCTTGATCGAATGTCAATCGTGCCATGATTTTGACTGACGAGGTCCCGCGTTATCCAGAGACCCAATCCCGTTCCTCCAATGCCTTTCGTGGAGAAAAACGGCTCGAAGAGATGACTCCTCTCCTGAGGCGACATTCCGCAACCTGTGTCGGCGCTGACTATACGGACCTTTCGAACGCCACTATTGGATGTTTGACTGATGCGGATTCTCAGAGTGCCTCCTAGGCGCATTGCATCAAATGCGTTCGATACCAGATTGACAAGGATTTGCCTCAGTTCACCCTCAAAACACAGCAGCTTCACTTCCTCGTCGCATTCAAGCAACGACTTGATACCTGACACAACAAGCAGCACCAAGATGGGGACGAAGCGAGTTGCGCTCATAACCTAACCTCACACGAGGCAATGTAAATCTGAAAATAAGTAGCTACAAACGCAGTCCTGTTAACCAATATATGCAGGTCCTGCAGAGTCGCATTATCGTCAACTTCAGCGGCAGTGCTTTTCCTTGGCGTATCGTTAGTTGAAACAGTGAAGAAGCTCCTAGCATATTTTATCGCCGTGGTGTTTGTGAGCTCGCACCAAGTCTCCGTCGCTCAGGAACAGCCTGGTGCGTTGTCCTTGATCGGCGCCGCAATTAGCAACGCCGACGTCAACTCCAAAGAGGCTCTCCGCTATACCTTCCACGAAGAAGAGGCGTCCGTGGTCCCTGATCTCGGTCAGCCGCCGACGCCCCTGTTCCCTGGCACTCAACAACCGATCCCCGTCTACATGGTGAACGCTCAATATCGCTGGTCCATTGAGTGGGATGTTTTATTCGTCCAGGGTGTGCCGTATCGCCGCGTGACCGGTATCAATGGGCAAAAGCTGCCTCCGGATCTTGCCGCCCTCGAAAGCGAGAAGTACGACCGTGCCGTCACGGCGATTCATACACTCTCTTCTCAGCAACGGAAGGAATACCTCTCGGCAACATCCTTCGCCTTCGATCCTCGGTCTTTGAAAGACTCCTATTCATGTAGGCTAACTGGCCATGAAGAGGTGGGGAAACGTCCGGCAGTCGTCGTTCAATGCAAGCCCAACACAGCATGTCCCAAGTCCGTTGAATCACGCCAGCTCCACGGCCCAGTGACCCTGTGGATCGACAAGGAGCAACCGTTCTTTCATCGCATTCGTGTTGTTCTCGATTGCACTGTCGACCAGTACGGGCCCGGCACGGCCGTGACCGACACCTGGAGCTTGATGGACGGTGTCTGGCATGAAACTTCGGTGGAACTATCCTGGATTGGCGTTGACACCATCACCAAGAGTCTCGACATCCCCACACCGGGACGACCCTCAGGCACCATTGAGCAGACAGGCCACGGTGCGACGGTCACTATGTTTTCCAACTTTAAGAAGTTTCAGGTCGAGTCCACAATCATCACGCCCTGACGCCCACGCCTACAAGTTAAAACGCGCATCCGTTGACTCATCGATATGTATTCACCTTCCCTAAATGTATGGTCCGCCGCAGGACTGCAAGGGAAAAGTGTTGAGAGGAAGAAAGTACCATTCTCCCAGCCGAGCCTCGGCGAGCGTTGTTCGGGTGTAGTTCCCGCAAAGTCGCATTTTCGGCTACTCCAACATTTTGGCTATCCGACAAGAATCGATGAGCTGCTGTCATACGCTAAATCGCAACCGGGTAACGGTGTCGATCGACGACTTTGGCACCGGTTATTCCAGCTTGAGCTCTTTGAAGAGGCTTCCCATTGATTCGTTGAAGATCGATCAGTCGTTTCTGCAGCAGATGAATGGATCTCCGGACGGTGCGGCCATTGCGATCGCGATCATCCGGATGGGCAAGAGCCTTAACCTTCGCGTCGTTGCTGAGGGAGTGGAATCGGTGGAGACATGGCGTTTCTTAAGGAGTACGACTGCGACGAGGCGCAGGGGTTCCGCTTCAGCCGGCCGGTTCCGGCGAATCAATTCGCGGACTTGCTCAGGAAGCGAACTCTCCATTGCGCTCCAGCGGAAGAAAAGTATACGGATACTATCCGCGCATTATCCAATACGGCAAGTTGAAGAAGTGTCGACGTACCTGCCGAGAGTTGAGGTTGCTTGCACCCGCTCCTGAACGTCGGGTGGCAGAGCTTGCAAATTGAAGTGATAGTGCGGTTCGGATTCAATATAGGAAAGAACAGCTCGTGAACGTCAGCCATGTTCCATCGTTGATCTGCGACGAGTCGGTACCGCTTCGCAAAATAGCCTCCTCTCGGGGGCTTTTGGATTAGTTTTCGGTCGTGCTCGTACAGGCATTGGCCGCTGTTTGGCGGTGTGTGAACTCCATCGGCCGGTCTTCAGTTTTGGTGAGGGAGCAGCCGGGGTTGATACTGTCGATACCGTTTGGAGAGTAAGCGCTCACCGAGGATGGGTTCGCGGTCCCCGATTGCTCCGGCGGAGGTTTTAGGAGCTGAGCAAAGCGCGCAATTCCCAAAAGTGAGAGAACACTTCGCCATATGCCAAAGCGATCGAAATCGTAGCTAGATACGGAATAGGCAGCGGATGAACGGGTTGTGCCAAGTCTTGGACACATTCGGATTGACGGGGAATTCGGTTAGATTCAACAGCCAACAACGGAGTCTTCCCCGTTCGCGTTTGGGTGGGATCGCTCTGCCGTATCTTGCTCCGTGTGTGCTTGCATCCGACTAGAGCTGGGTAAAGTTATCGCGCTAATTTCTGTATCGGGAGCGATGAGGCGATCTGGATAGCCCAAGCGATCTTACTCCTCAGCTAAGGCTCTCGACCGAACAGCCGATAAACGAATGGAAGATGCCCGGATCTATGAGCTAGCCATGTGGGCGTCACAGGTGATCTTGCATCTTGGTGACCAAGGAATTACTCGATGAATTCAGCTGGGAACGAAGGGAAAGATCCAATTGCGGTTGACCTGGCGGTCTACGGGGAGCTAATTAGCGTACTCTTTGGCTCGCCTGCGGTGCCGCTGATCAATGGCGTTGGGATTCTTGTAGCGGCAGGGGTGCTGTGGCGGGTATACCCCGTGTGGATATCCCTGTCATGGCTGATCACGTCTCTGTGTGTTGTGCTATTGAGACTTTCTCTTTGGGCACAATTCAGCAAACGTGGATCTGACTCCGGACGGAACCCCGTCCGCATTGATGAATGGGCTAGACGATTTACGTGGACGACCGCGATGATTGGCTGTCTTTGGGGTCTCACGGCCTCCACAGTTTTCGTGTCTCACGATCCAATCCATTATTTGTTCGCGACGTTTGTCGTGGCGGGACTGAGTGCTGGCACGGCGATCAGGAATTCGCCACATCTGCCGGCTTTCTATGCCTTTATCGGGACAGCTGCACCGCCGATGGTTCTGGCTCTATTCCTGCGCGGTCAGCTGATCTCCATTGCCATGGGCGCGATGATGCTGACGTTCATCGCGGTGTTGATTCTGATAGGACGAGACAACCATCAGCGTTTAGCCGCCTTTAGTCGCATGAAGATCGACCAGGACATTCTGAATAGCAACCTGCAGAAGGTCACGCTGGACCTGACGGAACAGAATGCCGTTCTGAGTGAGCGTTCGGAGCTGCTGGACAATGCCCAAGATGCGATCTATGTGCTGGACATGAGCGGTCGCGTTCTGTACTGGAACAAGGGTGCGGAACGGATGTTTGGCTGGACGCAGAAAGAAGTGCTTCGCCGCGAGCTTGGAGACGTGTTTCCTGAAGGCCGGGAGGTGATTCGGCAGGCCTTGGAGGAGGTCGTCGGACGGGGAAGATGGAGCGGCGAGATTTCGAAGCGGGATAGGCAGGGCAGCCAACTGACGGTTGCGAGCCGTTGCACTCTGGTTGAAAATCCAGACGCGCGGCCCCGGTCGATCTTTGTCATCAACTCCGATGTGACCGAGCAGAAGTCGTCGCGTGCGCGGATTCATCGGATGGCGTACTACGACGAGCTAACCGCGCTTCCCAATCGGTTGATGCTTCGGGAACGGCTTCAGAACGCGTTGCAGACCTCGCGCATGTCGGGTCAAGCCGGTGCGCTTTTGTTCATTGACATGGACGACTTCAAGACTCTGAATGATACGGCGGGACACGAGGTCGGTAACCTTCTGCTGGGGCAGATCGCGGGCCGGCTGATTTCTACTGTACGTGCCAACGATTGCGTGGCCCGGCTTGGCGGTGATGAATTTGTTGTAATGGTGGAAGGTCTGGGGACTGATTTCGAAAAGGCTGCAAGAAGAGCACAGGAGATTGGAGAACAGCTTCTGCAGGTGCTGCGCAACGTCTATCACTTGCAAACCCATGACTATCAAGGCACGGCAAGCGCGGGTGTGACCTTGATGGGAAAAAACTCCGATGAAGTGGACGCCTTGCTGAAACAAGCCGAGATGGCCATGTACAGGTCGAAGGATCAGGGCCGGAATATGGTCTGCTTCTTTGATCCTAAGCTGGAGGTGGAACTCGCGTCGCGGGCTACGTTGATTGCCGATCTCCGCTGTGCCCTGCGATACCGCGAGTTTGAGTTCCTGTATCAGCCTCAAGTCGACTGCGAAGGCACAGTCGTGGGCTGCGAGGCGCTGGTCCGGTGGAACCACCCGCAGCGTGGTGTGATATCCCCCGCGGAGTTCATTCCCGTTGCGGAGAGCAGCGGAATGATTTTGGAACTGGGTGCACGGGCGTTAGGGGAAGCCTGCCGGCGTCTTGCCTCATGGCAGGACAGACCCGGGCTGCGCAATCTCAGCATTGCTGTGAATGTCAGCAGCCGACAATTCGCCGATCCGCAGTTTGTGCGCGTGGTGGAAGGCCTATTGCGAAGTACAGGCGTCGACCCAAGCAGATTGAGATTGGAGATAACCGAGAGCGCCGCGATGGAGAAGCTGAGCGAAGTGATCGAGAAGATGATGACGCTGAAGGCACTCGGAATCCAGCTTTCTCTAGATGATTTCGGGACCGGCTACTCCTCTCTCTCGCAACTCAAGCTTCTCCCGCTCAACCAATTGAAGATCGACAAGAGCTTCGTGCAGGATGTAGTGGGTAGCGTGCTGGACGCATCCATCGTCCGAACCATCATCGATCTTGGGCGCAACCTGAACCTCGAGGTGATCGCCGAAGGTGTTGAGACGACAGAACAGCTCGATTTTCTCAAGGCCCATGGTTGCCGGAGGTTTCAGGGATACCTGTTCAGCGTGCCTTTAGCCGCTGTAGCGTTCGAGGAGTATGCGATCGGAATTGGACAAGGCAGAAATGGGATGAGAAACGCGCCTGGGGTGTTGAATGGAGGAGAGAGGGTGTCGTCTGGCCAGCAGAGCGAATTCGTCCGACCTGTAAGCTTCCCCGACACGTTCTCACGACTGCGTAAAGTCACTACGCTCGGCACAATCGGCTGAATTGAATAATGGCGTGACCCGGACGGCAAAGGATAACCTGTCAATCACCCTTAGGACAGATCTCTTGCAGGTCTGTTTGCACGCGCCTCAGTTGCACTTGTAGTTAGATTTCCAATAATGTCTTTCTCCCGCCTTCCCAGACAGCACCTTATTCCATTCCTTACCCATGGCCCACATCACCGTCAGGACGAAGCAGGGCAGACCCTCAGCGGCGGAGTGTAACTGAATGAGGTTGCCGGCCAACCGTGTGCTTTGCCGGACGGATACGGTGAACCGACTTACGGGTGAAGGACCCACATCAGTGCCGCGCCTTCGACGATCAGACAGGCTTGAGCCAAGTTTGGATAGGTGGGAGAAAAACTGCGGAGAGAGCTTTGGGGGAAGCACAGCCGCAGCAAGCCAGAGGTCGTCAGTCCTGCGAACATAATCCAGTAGTACCACCCACCCCACCAGATACAGGGAATGGATAGTTCCAGCAACAGCGCTCCGAAAAGCCGGATACCACGACTCCTACCGATCCAGCGCTCCGTCAATTGAGGCGCTGAAATGTGCCGGATGCCAGACAGGATGAGCACGACAACAACCGTAGATAGATGGGTGGTCTTGAGCATGTTAGCCGGTGGCGAGGGATTCCCCATCCACGGTTCTTTTGGAACAAAGCGTACTCACGGTAAGGGCGATGCTAAGCCGCAGTCTTAGTCTCTGCGGGAGTCTTGTTGGCCGCTGACTTGATTTGCGCGACTAACAGCAACGGGAACCATGGTGTAGATCACTTTCCTTCTATATTGAGGGAAAGTCGGATAACGCACCCGATGTATTTTTCTTCCAGCGTGGGAATGGAAGACTCGCCCTTCTGGAATTCGAAGAACCACCGGGTTCGTTACTTTTCAAAATCTTATATCGAGTGCCGTTCTCATGGGGGTGACGACGGTCACATAATTACGACACTTTCACCACTATCTGTGACACCGTCGCAATGTTCTCTCGCCCACGCTCCGCGGTTTGTTGCAAGTGCCGAATCGCTATCGGAAACGTGCGTCTGCGCCTAATAGAGCTTACCGGGCGCAGTCCTGAGCGAAATGGGCACGGAGTCGGCCAACTTGCGTATCACGCGATCCACATTGCTAAGACGAGATATTCGAAATTTGCATGGATGGGTAGTAGGACATTGAAGACAGTGCAAGGTGAGCAGTCCCATCTTCATATTTCACCTGGATGCCATAGTCGGTACATTCCCTGGTGGTGAAGATTGACTCGAAAACAAGATTTCTATTCGCTGGCGACGGGCTGGGTCATTGTTGTGAATGCGTAGCTTGATTGAGCACAGGCCTTTGACCAAAGGGACAGGCCAACAACGCGAAGTGTAAGATCGTTTGCGGCGGAACTGAAGCGAATAAATCTTCACTATTAGCCCTGAGAAGGATTCTCAGCAGTAGAGGGATTCCAACAGGCTGGGTTGGTTGAGAGTGATGCGGTCATCAGTCTGCTCGACGAGGCCTTCGCGGCGGAATTGGAGGAGTGTGCGGCTGACGGTTTCGCGGGAGAGACCGGCCATGCTGCCGAGCTCCTCGTGGGTGAGCTGCATGGCGAAGGAGATGGGGAGATTGGTGTGGGCGGGGCTATCATCGAGGTCGTCCATGCGGGCCCAGTCGAGAAGGGTGCTGGCGAGCTTGCCGGCGGCGGAGGTCTGGAGAGCAAGCCGACGGGCGGTAAGGAGGGCGCCGTTGTACTCACGTGCGATGGCCAGGGCGGTGGCACGGTTGACGTCGGCGTGGGTTTCCATGAATCGGACGAAGTCGGCGCGGGGGATGGACTTGATGGTGCAGGGGCCGAGAGTTTCTGCAGTGACGCGGTAGAGTGTGTCCGGACGCAGAGCGGAAAGGCCGAGGATGTCTCCTGGGCCGGCAACGCGGAGGAGACGGCCATCGGCGGAAGCGGCGGTGACTTTGACGTTGCCGCTGCAGATGATCAAGAGACGGTCGGCGGGGAAGCCTTCGTGGATCAGGACAGCGTGTGCTTCGCGATGGCGGCTGACACCGATGGAGTGGAAGTCGTGAAGGATAGTACTGGAGAACGTGCAGGCGTTCTCCGGACTGGAAGTAGAAACTTTTACAAAGCTACGAGGAAAGATGGCGGGCCTCCTGGAACTCAGCGGGAACGTAGGCTGCGCAATTGCGGAGCTAAAAAAGTTTGGAGCACACTCAGCGGCGATTTACCCGCCAGTAATTGCTCCTCGGCTAGCTCAAATTTACGGCCTACAGAAGCATCGATTTTCGCCTCGAGAGATCGATTCTCGACCTCCGTCAGTGTTGTCCGACCTTCACTAAGCATGTGATGAAGCGTAAAAGATGCCTTCATTTCAGTGTGATAATGCTTTAGCAGTTCAATTAGATGCAGGCTAAGTTCGTCTAACATTGTTTTCTCTCCGAAAGGCATCACTAGAAACCTAGGCAAGAACAAGCCGTTCCTTGACGAAGTTCTATGGGAGCTCTGCGCAGGTGGTTAATTTGCAGGCGACAAGAGGCTGGGTGCTTTTCAGCGATCGGTCCTTCCGGCGTTCACTGTTCTTTCCCCTCAACGACAACTAGAACTCTCGACACGCAAACTATACGGATTCTCGCTTGTATCTTCTGATCAATGTTGTACCTACTCGGGTCCCGCCTGAAAACGGACAATAAGGTTCCTGCCCAGCGAACGCGGTGCTAGGCTACGTACTCTATGTTGGAGGTCCAGCAGGGAACTGCGGTGAATCCTCCGTCCGGGTGATTGTTGATATGGATGCCTTTCGTCGGCCCAGGTTCGATCACCGATTTGAACTTGGCGGAAACGCCGTTTTGTTGGAGCACCTAGGGGAAGCCTGCCGGCTTCCCCCGTTCGATAATCTCGAGCTCTTAGGCTGCGTGTAGGCTATCCTTTCGATCCGGCGTGGTGAATCTTTCGATTCGGTAGACCTGGGATGTGCCCGCCGCTGGCAGGTGATCAATACCGCAAGGTGTCCACCATGGAGTCTGACATTTACGAAATCGTAGTTTCCGAAAACGCCATTTTCAATGCGGTTAGGCGGCCAGCTATCGCTAGTGCCTTATGTCGCTCAGTTCATTTGGGAAAGTGCGAACGATACGCTGCAGCGTGCTGAGGGAATATTTCCTCATAAAGCGGATACCCGCGCACATCCGATCGCCCCTCCTCTCCCCGAAAGTTCTCACCTCAAGATATAACCGCTGACGAGACAGGAACGGCATCACTACGTTCGCACTCGCCTCGGTGCCGACGCCGAATCCCTCATCGGGCAGATCCGTGCAGACCCCGTCTTAGACGACCTGACCCGAACGCCCATGATTTTGGCCGAGGTGGTCTTCCTCTTTCAGGCCCGCAGAAGGATTCCCTCTACCGGATCAATTGCCAGGAGGGCGGGCTCCACCAGCGCGAAATGCAAATGAACACTCTGTTTTCCTAATGCATCTCTAATGCACCGTGCAAACTAACCCAGCGTAGATTGTGGCCGATATACATCGAGAGATCCTTCGTGGGTCCATACATCGCATACCAAGAGATCCTTTAATTGCGCCCTATCATGTTTCCGCACGATGTCTGTCAAAACTCCGCGAGCCCGAAGACGAATCGTCCAGCTTCTTCGAGCAGCGGGTCGCAGCGTCCGTTTCGAACACAGGCTCTGTGCCTTGCATTTCTGATCAACACAGCCGTTGTTTGCGCAGCCGGGACGGCTCAAACATCACAGACCATTACAGGAAGCACGGCGGTGGGACAGAGCTCGCAAGCGCTCAGTGTGACGGTGACGATGAGCGCCAGCGGGACCGCAGCAGCCCCGCAAGCCTTGACACTGGGTATCGCCAATGCCGATTTCACCGTCAGTAGTACTAGCTGCAGCACAACCACGAGCTATAACGTTGGAGTACAGTGCACCGTAAGCGTCGTATTTCAGCCCAAGTATCCAGGCCTTCGCCGTGGAGCGGTGGTAATAGAAAACTCCGCCGGGAACGCCGTGCTCGGGAGAACCTTGCTGACCGGCGCGGCCACGGGTTCGCTATCAGTTCTGATCCCCGGCGAAATCAATACCGTGGCCGGAACTGCTGCAGATTGGATCTACCAGGGGGATGGTGTCGCTGCGAGGGAAGCACCCATCTACTTGCCGCGGGGCGTGGCCGTTGATGCGGCCGGCAATCTGTTCTTGGCCGATGCCGGTAACAACCGGGTCCGGCGTGTGGATGCCCAGACGGGGCTGATTTCGACCGTTGCCGGGAATGGCACGGCTGGCTACTCGGGCGATGGGGGCCTGGCGACCGCGGCCATGATCGACAGTCCCGGCGGACTTGTTCTCGATGGCTCAGGTGACCTCTATTTCGTCGACAGCAATAATTTTGCGATTCGCCGGGTGGATGCGGTGAGCCACATCATCACCACGGTTGCGGGAACCCCTCAGCAGTCGGGCTACTTCGGGGATGGCGGCCCGGCAACTTCAGCCAAGCTCTCGTTTTCCAGTGGGACCGGAGGGGTTGCCTTCGATTCAGCCGGGAATCTGTATATCGCCGACACCGGAAACAATGCGATTCGGAAAGTGAGCGCGGCTACAGGCGGCATCACCACCGTGGCAGGTACAGGGATCGCGGGCTATAACGGCGATAACATCGCGGCGGCCGGTGCACAACTCAGTGCGCCCGCGAACTTGAGTATAGGTTCGGACGGCTCGCTCTATATTGCGGATCAGAGCAATCAGCGGGTGCGTGAAGTGTCGGCCGCAACGGGGTTTATCACGACCATCGCAGGTAACGGTACGCAGGGCTATGCGGGGGATGGCGGCCTGGCCACGTCTCCGACTGCCGAGGTGAATGCGCCCGCCGCTGTCCTTCTCGACCCAGCCGGGAACATCTATATTGCGGACTCCGGCAACAATCGTATCCGCAAGATCGCCGTGACCACAGGCTATATCCAGACCATCGCAGGTAGCACGGAGGGGGTGGGGGGAGATGGCGGCCCAGCCAACCTGGCGATCATGTACGGCCCCTCTTCGCTGTTCTTCGACCAAAGCGGCAATCTCGCCTTCTCCGACATGTTCAATAATCGCGTTCGCGAGATCTATGGGTCGGTTGCCATCTTGCCGCCGTATCCGACCATGCGTGTGGGCAAGGTTTCGGCACCGCAGATTCAGGGCCTCGAGAATGACGGCAATGCCGACCTGACGCTCGAGACGCCGGCGTTGGACAATGTCCAGCTCAACCCAGCGACGACTACCTGCAATGCCGGTTCAACCTTGACCTTCAACACGCTCGGTGGAAACGATTGCAACTTCGGAGTGGACTTCGCGCCGACCGTAATCGGCAATCCGGTGCTTGGCTCCGTTACCGCCCCCTCCAACGCGGGCGATAGTCCTGCAGTCATCAATCTCTCGGGCGACGTGCTGACCGTCCAGCCGACAACCCTGTCGCTGAGGTCGAGCCTGAACCCAAGCCTTGTAAACCGGGCTGTTACGTTTACCGCGACCCTCTCCGCAGGCGGCGATGTCACCAGCGGTACGGTGACCTTCCTCAACGGAGGCACTGTGATCGCTGGCTGCAGCGACGTCACGCAAGCTTCCAACGAGACGGCCGCCTGCACGGCCTCCGCGCTGCCGCTCGGGGCCAACACCATCACGGCCAGCTACTCGGGTGATGCGAATGATGCGTCCGCTGTTTCGCCAGCATGGGTGCAGAATGTCCTGCAGCCTACGACGATCGTGCTGGCGGTCTCGCCGAATCCTGCCGTGGTCACGACCAACGTTACCCTTACCGCGACCGCGAGCGCCGCCAGCGGAACACCGGCCGGCTCCATTACGTTCTATGACGGCACCACGGCCATCGGCAGCGCGAATTTGAGCGCTGGTGGCGTGGCGACCTTCACCGCGGCAACGTTTGCTGTCGGCACCCAGGTTCTCACCGCACAGTTTGTGGCTACTGGAAACGATGCTGCCGGGACATCCAATACCGTCACCGAAGTCGTGCAGCAGGCGGCAACGACGACCATACTGACTTCGAGCAACACGGCTGCGCCGGTCGGCTCCCAGGTGACCTTCACGGCTACGGTCGCCAGCACGAATGGTCCTGCTCCCACAGGCACTGTGGAGTTCATGGCCGGCACCACTTTGTTGGGGAGTGGAACGGTGGGGAGCAATGGAATCGTGGTTCTATCGCTCGCGTCGCTTGAGCCCGGAACGTACTCAATCGTTGCGGTCTATGGGGGCGATACGGACGACGCAACCAGCAGCTCGGCGACCCTCACCGAAGTCATTCAGAAGATCCCCACGGCAACTACGCTCTCTGCCAGCCTGAACCCAATTTCCGCCGGAGCGGTACTCACTCTAAGCGCAGCCGTCAGCGCTACGGGTCCTGCAACGGGCGCAGGCGCCTTAACCGGAGAGGTCACGTTCAGCGAGGGGGCGACCATTTATGGCAGCGTCGCGATCAATGCGTCGGGGTATGCAACGTTCCCTATCAGTATGCTTGCCGCTGGATCACACTCCATCACTGCCACCTATGCGGGCAATACGAACTATGCCACCAGCACGTCCGCAGTCCTGGTTGAAGTAGTGGAGTCTACGTCTACTACGACGACGTTGACCTCCATGGCGGCAACGACTCTGGCGGGTGAGCCGGCATCGTTTACTGCCTCGGTGAGCAGTGCCACGGGCATCCCCGCCGGCAGTGTCAGCTTCTACGATGGTGGCGTCAGCATTGGGCAAGCACAGCTGAATGCTCAAGGCGTGGCAACGTTATCGACATCGACACTCATCGTCGGAACCCACCCCATCACGGCCGTCTATGTTGGCAATGGAAACTACAACGCCAGCACGTCAACCGCATTGGAGCATACGGTCGTTCTGGCGACCACGTCGCTTACCCTCGCCGGACCGGCCACTCCGGTGGATGCGGGTGGAACGTTTGTGATGACGGCGACGCTGAGCAGCAACGGCGTCGCGCCTACAGGGACATTGACGCTGCACAATGGCGGCGCCACGATCGCAACGCTGAGTGTAAACGCAGACGGAACGTTTACCTTTTCCAATCTCAGCCTCGGCGTCGGGACCTACCAACTTACGGCGGTCTACTCGGGTGATGCGAATAACGCGGCCATGACTTCTGCGCCGGTAACCGTTGTTGTCGAACTGACTCCCACGACGACCTCTCTGAGCAGCAGCGTCAATCCAGTCACCCTCGGTCAGAGCGTCACATTCACTGCAACGGTCTCGGGCGGAACTCCTCGTCCAACTGGGACGATTGAGTTCCTGGATGGAACCACTGTACTCGGCGCTTCCACTGTGAATGCCAGCGGCACTGCGACGTTAGCTATCAGCACACTGACGTTCGGCACGCAGTCGATCACGGCGACCTATGAGGGGGATACGGATCATGCCACATCGACTTCGACTGCTCTCAGCGAAAAGGTCGTCGAAGCGGCTACCGCATCGTTGAGCTCGAGCGTAAATCCCTCCATCTTCGGGACGAACGTCGTCTTTACGGTCAAGATCACGGGTGTTGGTTCACTGATTCCTACAGGCACTGTCATATTCAGCGATGGTGCATCGACGCTCGGTACGGCGACGCTCGATGCCACTGGAACGGCGAGCCTGCAGACTGCGGCGCTTGCGGTTGGATCCCAGTCGATCTCGGTGAGCTACAACGGTGACACCAACTACTCGGCAACTTCCGTTGCGCTCATACAGACGGTCGAAAGCGCGACCACGCAGATCTCACTTACTGCCAGCGCCAATCCAGCCATCTACGGAACCCCATTAACCTTGACGGCGACGGTTACCGGTAACGGCGGTGTCGTTGGAACAGGTTCAGTCATCTTTACAGATGGTGGCAAGTCCATCGGCAGCGCGGTGCTGAACGCGAATGGCGTTGCATCGCTCTCGCTATCGACACTCGCTCCGGGATCACAAATGATCGTTGCCAACTATGCCGGCAGCAGCAACATCAGTGCCTCGAGTTCCACCCCTCTGATCGTCGCGGTAAAGCAGATTACTCAAGTTACATTGGCATCCAGTGCAAACCCGACGTTGACCCTGAGCCAGATCGTGCTAATCGCGGATGTCACCAACAGCGGCGTGGGGGTAGCGACAGGAACCGTTACGTTCACGGACGGGTCCACTGAACTTGGGACAGCGACGCTCAACGCGAGTGGAGTCGCTTCGCTAGCCGTTCCTTCGTTGTCCGCGGGGAATCATTCGTTGCAGGCAAGTTATGCGGGCGACCCGGAAAACTTTCTCAGTACGTCGCCGGTCTTGAGCGAGGGTATACGGCTTCGTCCGACGACCACGGCCTTCACAAGCGCTCCAACGGACCCCAACAATTCCCTGCAGATTACCTTGATAGCCACCGTGGGCTGGAACGGCCCCGTTGCTCCTAGGGGTACGGTCACCTTCACCAGTGGCACAACCGTCTTGGGTAGCGCCCAGGTGGATTCGATTGGGATAGCGACCCTCAGTGTCATTCTTCCGGCCTCGACGGAGAGTATGGTCGCGACCTATAGCGGTGACGGTTCGTATGCCACCTCGAGCTCGCTGGCGGCAACCATATCGGGAGGCACCGCGACGCAATTCACGACGCAACTCAGTCCATCGAGCCTCACGCTTCAGAGCACGCAGCACGGTATTACAACCGTCACGCTCACCTCCCTGCAGGGCTTCTCCGATACATTGCAACTTGGCTGCCTCGGGCTGCCCTATGCCGTGACCTGCACGTTCAGCACACCGCAGGTCAGTCTCGCCGCAAATGGAACTTCGACGGTGCAGTTGATTGTCGACACCGGTGATCCGCTCGGCGCAGGTTCAACGGCAAAGCTTAAGAGAAGATGGCAGCCCGGCGTGCTGCTGTGTCTGCTGCCATGCCTGCTTGGGATAGGTCTTGGAACACGTCGGCGGAAATTCAAAGCGAGTACGTTGCTGCTCCTGGTGTGTATCGTTGCGATCACGCTCTCTGCTTCAGGCTGCTCCGGCTTGCAGCTGAATGGAACGCCGCCCGGAACCTATACCTTCAAAGTGACGGCCTCAGGGGAAGGTTCGGGCGCGACGGTGTCCCAGACGATGGCGCTGACGGTGACGCAATGATTTCCGCTTCTTTCTGGGCGCGCTGCATTCGTTATAAGGTGGCTATCCTCATCGCTCTCCAGGTCCTGTGCAATCAAGCGAGGGCGCAGAACATTCCAACCGCAATCGGCCCGGGCAGTTACGTTGCTGTGGGCGGGGAAATCTCGGCCTTTCAGGCGGATTATGGGCAGCGGGTGCTGGGCGGAGGGGTCCTCTTCGCGGATGTAAATCCCACCTGGCGCATCGGCTTTGAAGGAGAGGCGCGCTATCTTCGCTTCAACAGCTTTGAGAATGTTACTGAATCGAATTATCTTGTGGGTCCTCGTGTCATGCTGAAGCCTGGACCGTGGCGTCCTTACGTGAAGTTCCTGGTGGGGGCAGGGAAGATCACCTTGCCGTTACACTATGCCGAGGGAACGTTTCTTGCATATGCTCCGGGCGCCGGCTTGGATTATCTGGTGAACGATCGCGTGACCGTTCGCGTGATCGATGTTGAGTATCAGCTCTGGCCCGATTTTTCTTCTGATGGCGAGTTGCATCCTTACGGTGTCAGTGCTGGCATAAGCTTCCGCTTGAATCCCGTCGAGCACATTCCCAAACACGCGAATCGCTCGCGCTGGCATTAAGGGGATGCAGATATCAGCAACTTCCCCAACACGGGGTGGTCTCAATGGGTCGACGCAACACTCAGCTCAGGCCCGCATTCATTGAAAACAAAAGCTAAAAGCGCTGGCTAGGGTTTGATTAGCCGGAACCTTACCCTGGCTAGGTTTGGCCACATCGGAGAAACCGATCGATTCTTCGGGGCAAGCATTTGTGGATCAGCTGATTAGATAATGTTGCATCGACCGGTTGAGCTGGCACCGTTTTTAGGGAATGGCCCCAGGGCTGGTTCCAAGTCGCTTCCGAGAAGTCGACCTATGAGGATTAATTCCCATCCTCAATGGGCACATTGGCGATTTGGCATCAGATGATCGCCTCTACAGGAACTAACGGATCGCCGACCACTCAGGAGTTGATTGATTCCGGATCCAAGGGCAATCATCAGGACCAATTCGGGGATTTCTCCTGTTAGAACAGATGAAATTGAGAATTGCGACGATATAGCAAGGAGATGATTACTCAAGGTTCTCCACTTATCGGTTCGTACGACTATCGGCTGGTTGCATTATCCGTGGTCATCGCAATTCTTGCCGCATATGCGGCACTGGACCTCACCGGTCGCGTCACGGCCACCCGCGGCCATCTCCGCATCCTCTGGCTTAGCGGGGGCGCCTTTGCCATGGGAATCGGCATCTGGTCCATGCATTACATTGGCATGTTGGCTTTTCGTATGCCCGTTGCGGTTGCCTACGACTGGCCGACGGTCCTGTTGTCGCTTTTGGCTGCAGTGCTTGCGTCCGGTGTTGCGCTATTTGTCGTTAGCCGAAACACCATGGGAATTGCTTCGGCGGCCGCAGGAAGCATCGTCATGGGCGGCGGCATCGCCGCCATGCACTACATCGGTATGGAGGCCATGCGCCTACCCGCCATGTGCATGTATGCCACCTGGATAGTCGTACTCTCCGTGGTCCTAGCTGTGATCATTTCCTTCGCCGCCTTATGGGTGGCGTTTCGTTCTCGTAACGACACAGCCTCCTGGAGTTGGCAAAAGTCCGGCACCGCGCTGCTTATGGGCCTTGCCATCCCCACCATGCACTACGTCGGCATGGCGGCCGTCAGCTTCACCCCCGCCCATATGCCATCCGCCGGACTAACCCGTGCGATCAACATCTCCGATCTTGGCATCGCCAGCATTACGCTGGTCACCCTGATGGTCCTTGGACTCGTGTTCCTCACGTCGCTCTTTGATCGCCGCCTGTCCGTTCAGGCACTTGAGTTCGAACTGAGTGAAGAGCGCCATCGGATGACTGAGACGGTGGCCGGAGAGCGCAACAAGGTCAAGGCTGCCGAGGCCGGAAGCCAGGCCAAGAGCGAATTCCTCGCCAACATGAGCCACGAGATTCGTACGCCACTCAATGGCATCATCGGGATGACCGATCTTACCCTTGAGACCGAACTCACGCCCGAGCAGCGCGAGTATCTTGACACAGTCAAGCTTTCGGCCGACGCTCTGCTGGGCGTCATCAATGACATCCTCGACTTTTCCAAGATCGAAGCTGGTAAGGTCGATCTCGAAACAGTGGACTTCGACCTTCGAGAGTGCATTGACGGGACGCTGAAGACCCTTGCGCTCCGTGCCGATGAAAAGGGACTCGAGCTCTTATGTGATGTTTCTACTCAAGTCCCTGAATTCGTGATTGGAGACAGCGGACGTCTGCGTCAAATACTCCTCAACCTCATCGGTAATGCGCTCAAGTTCACCTCAGAGGGTGAGATTACGCTCAAGGTCCAGCTGGAGTTGATTGAAGATACAACCTCGACCCTTCACTTCACCGTTTCCGATACCGGCATCGGCATCGCCGCAGAGAAACTCCAGAGCATCTTCAACTCCTTCAGCCAGGCCGATACCTCCACTACGCGAGAGTATGGCGGAAGCGGTCTCGGCCTGACCATCTCGAGGCGGCTCGCGGAGATGATGGGAGGTAGAATCTGGGTAGAGAGCGAAATGGGAGTCGGCTCTCAGTTTCATTTCAGCGTTCAGTTCGGAACCGCGAAGAGCCAGGTCAGCCATATCATCGGATCACCAGCGTCTGCTCATCTGCGCGGGTCAAAAGTCCTGATCGTAGACGACAACCGCACGAACCGGCGCATCCTCGAAGGCTTGCTTAAGCACTGGGAGATGAATGCTACAGCGGTCTCAAGCGCCGAGGAAGCCTTGGCGGAGATCTCTGCTGCCCGCGCCGCCAGCGCTCCCTACCATCTGATCCTGACCGATATGCATATGCCCAAGATGGACGGTTTTCAGTTCGTGGAGACAATCAAGGGGCAATCTCATCCTTCTACCGCCACCATCATGATGCTCACCTCGGGCGGCCAGCGCGGTGATTCCGCACGCTGTAGCGAGCTTGGAATCGCGGCCTACCTCTTGAAGCCGGTTCGTCAATCGGAGTTGCGCGAAGCGATTGCAAGGGTACTCGGTGCCAGAGAGCCAGTAAACACGGTGCCCATGCTCACTCGAGACTCTCTTGTCGACGGGCGGAATCCTGCCGGCGCGCTGCAAATACTCCTCGCGGAGGACAACCCGATCAACCAAAAGCTCGCCACTCGTCTCCTCGAGAAGCGCGGACATCAAGTCACGCTCAGTGGAAACGGCAAGGACGCCCTGGCTGCTCTGGCCGAACGGGCCTACGATCTTGTGCTGATGGACGTTCAGATGCCGGAAATGGACGGACTCGAGGCGACCAGGGCTCTTCGCGAACGGGAGAAGATCACCGGTACCCATCAGCAGGTCGTCGCCATGACCGCCCTGGCCATGAAGGGGGATCGCGAACGCTGCATCGAGGCGGGTATGGATGGATATCTCGCTAAACCCATTCGCCAGCAGGAACTCGACGAGTTGCTTGATAACTATGCGGAGAGCAAGTGCAAAATCTCTCTTTCTGCCGCAACACAATCCACACAGGATCATTCCGTAGACGCGGCCGAACTATTGCAGCGCGTCGATGGCGACTACTCCTTCATCACCGAGCTAGCGGAGTTATTTCGCACGGACTATCCGCGGCACCTCTTAACCGCCAGGAAGGCACTTTCCCGGCAGGATTCCTCGGCCGTCGAAAAGGCAAGCCATGCACTCAAGGGCGCTCTCGTCAATCTCTCCGCCGGACCCGCTTCGCGTATCGCCCAGGATCTAGAAGTCAACGCCAGGGTCGGTGATCTGAGTCAAGCCGGAACCGCCTTGCAGCAGCTGGAAGAGGAATTGAACCGGGTCATGATTCAGCTCGAAACATTGCGGCCGGGCGTCGCAGTTTGAGACCCGCGAGCATCCTTCCACCGACTGATGGTGGTGCTACGCGTTTATGTGCCGTTCACAATATCTCCGACAGTGGCGCCTACACGATGGGTGAGGTAGCGAAATGAAGATTCTACTTGCAGACGATGATCCTCTCTCCCGCCACATCATGGAACGGATGTTGCGGTCCAAGGGTTACGACGTGGTCACCGCTGAGAACGGCCGTCAGGCCCTGCTCGAACTCTCCCGCAAAGACGGCCCGCGCCTCGCTCTGCTCGACTGGATGATGCCCGAGCTCGATGGCCTCGGCGTTTGCCGCGAGATTAGAGCTGCCCGCAACAGTTCTTACACCTACATCCTTCTGCTCACCGCGCGCGAGTCCCCCGACGATATCGTCGCCGGCCTCAAGGCAGGTGCCGACGACTATCTCACCAAGCCTTGCCATCTTGCCGAGTTGAAGGCGCGCCTGCATGCCGGTCGCCGTATCCTCATGCTTGAAGACGAGCTTGTCGAATCGCGCGAAGCGATGCGGTATGAAGCCACGCATGACGCCTTGACCTCCATATGGAACCGCGGCACCGTTCTCGCTCACATCCGAAGCGAACTGAACCTGTCTCGGCAGTCGGAATACTCCACATCCTTGCTCCTGTGCGACGTCGATCATTTCAAGCAAGTCAACGACACCTATGGCCATCTCGTTGGCGATGAAGTCCTACGCCAGATATCCAGCCGCTTATCCAGTTGCATCAGGTCGGGCGATCTGATTGGGCGGTATGGAGGAGAAGAGTTCCTCGTACTTCTGAAGGGCCGCGGGCTCAAGGACCGCGGGCAGGCAGGTCTGCCCCGCCTCGGGCAGGAACCGTTCGATCGTGACCCGTTTCTTCACCGCGCCGAGCAGATCCGCCAGGTAGTTCGTTCCCGACCCTTCGTTACCCAGGCCGGCCGGCTCTCGATCTCTGTCAGCATCGGCGCGATTACCGTCGATCCCGTGACTGCGGACATGCCTGTGGAGACGCTTCTCGCCCGCGCTGACGAGGCTCTCTATCGGGCAAAGGCCGCCGGCAGAGACCGCGCCATCTTTTCCGACCCTCCAATAGTCGTGCCGTTCCGAGATGAGTTACGCAATTCGTCACTCTTGCCATCCCTATAGAGCAGAGACGATCTATGCTTTGTGCGTTTACACACAACAAGATGAACGATCTGCATATATTCTGACTCGGTGTGTGCGTCGCACCCGCAGTTACGGACAACACGAGGACAGATTGTCAGTTGGCGACGACAGGCCGAATGGCTCGTTGAAAATGAGTCAGGCGTGAGCTCCAGTATTCGAATGGAAGACGCGCTTCTGGTGACGAATTGCTTCGGGTCGCCAATGCTCCCGCAACGGCGTGTTCTATGAGCTGCCCACTTTATGTCAAGCGGCTTTTGCTTTTGTTTGTTCCTTCATTGCGTCTTTACCTCTGCGGTTGTTTGTTCAGGTCGTGGTTGCCTCTCCACCTTGTTCCTATCGCACTTTTGAATGAGTCGTTCGTGGCCCTGTGTCAGTATGGGTCAGACGAAGAAGTCGATGCTTCCAGTTTTCGGCCAGTCTTGTGAAGGCTCAATCCGACGGGCAATCATCGGGACGTAGGGTGGCAACAGTTGAACATGATTGAGATCTCAGGCAGTATTGGCGTAGATGACGAGGTTCACCTGTTGCGAGTTTCGTTCGGTAGGCAATGCATCATTTGGATCCTGGATGAAATGCCACTTAGCACGGAAGAAGACGACACTCCCAACGAACGATTGGTGCCCGAGCATTTTGCTTATCTGCTGAAGGCGTTGCGTTCGCCCGTTTGCAGTTCTTGGCCTGGAAGGAAGTGAACGCGCCGGTAAAGCACTATCAGTTCATTACAGGATGGGCATGCTTGGGAGTCCTAACGTCGGCTGCCCCGGTCTTCGCCACCGTGCCATGGTAGCCGTGGATGCGAGATCGTCAAAACGCAGGCCGATGAGACAGCCGACATTGTCGACCGTCTGGTGTCTGTTATGCCGCCATAGCGTTCGGGACAGCCCGGTACTCCTGACCGGTGGAGAGCACTGCCCACGTAATACGCGCCAGCTTGTTGGCCATCGCGACGATCAACACGTTGCGTGGCGCTCGCACCTCAAGCGCGGTCCCCCCATGCAACCATCGCGATGAGCTCTCGCTTGGATCGCAGCACCACGGCGCGAGCGCCGTGGATGAGGATCTTGCGCAGATATCGGTTGCCGCGCTTGCTGATCCCGTAGAGCTTGGCCTTGCCGCCGGTCGCACCGATACTGGCGCATCGGCAAACGGATCCTCCAGGAGGTCGTCGGCAAGGAACGAGCGGTGTACGGTCGCCAGATTGTCGTATCGCTGTCACGACAATTGGTCGAGGAGTATGGTCCCAGCTTCGAGGAAAAGAACTTGCGCCGCGTGATCCAATTTCCCGAAGTGTTTCCCGAGGAAGAGATTGTCGTAATCGCTGATACAACAATTGAGTTGGACGCATTTTATCGCCTTGTTGCCCCTGAAGTAACACCTGCAACGGGAACCGTCAACTCTCGGCAGGTACGTCGACCACTTCTTCAACTTGCGGTTTTGGATAATGCGCGCATAGTATGCGTATACTTTTCCTCCGCTGGGGCGCAATAGAGAGTTCGCTTCCTGAGCAAGTCCGCAAATTGGTCCGCAGGCATCGGGTGGCTGAAATAGAACCCCTGCGCCTCGTCGCATTCGTGCTCCTGCAGAAACACCACGTCTTCCACCGATTCCACTCCCTCGGCGACGACGCGAAGGTTAAGGCTCTTGCCCATCCTGATGATCGCAATCGCGATGGCCGCGCTGTCCGGAGATCCATTCATCTGCTGCAGAAACGACTGATCGATCTTCAACGAATCAATGGGAAGCCTCTTCAAACAGCTCAAGCTGGAGTAACCCGTACCGAAGTCGTCGATAGACACCGTCACTCCCAAGTCACGGAGATACCGCAGTGCCGACTGAGCATACTCCGGTAGATGCATTAGCACACTCTCCGTCAGCTCCAACTCCAGCAGTCCGGGCGCCAGCTTGGTCTCTTCCAACATCGCCAGTACCTCATAAAGAAAGGTCGCATCCTGAAGTTGAATCCCGGAGACGTTGATAGACATTGGAATTGCGGCAAGCCCTTGGTCCAGCCACGCCTTCGCCTGCCCGCATGCCTCCCGCAGAACCCACGAGCCGATAGGCAGAATCAGCCCCGAATCCTCCGCGACCGGGATGAACTTGATCGCCGCAACTGGCCCGCGCTCAGGATGCGTCCAGCGCAGGAGGGCTTCCGCGCCAACTACCGATCCCGTCAAAACATCAACTCTTGGCTGGTAATATAGCTCGAACTGCTTCGTAACTAACGCTTGCCGTAGTTCCTCCTCCATCTTTTGCCGCTCCACTGCTCGAATATTCATCGCGGGCTTGAAAAACTTGAAGCATTGTCGCCCAAGGTCCTTCGCCCGATACATGGCGGTGTCCGCGTTCTTCATCAGCGCCTCCGCGTCCAGGCCATCCTGGGGATAAAGACTCACCCCAATGCTCGCGGTTACGTACAGCTCATGTTCACCAATGGAGTGAACTTGTGAAACGGCTTGGATGATTCTCTTCGCGACAATTGCGGCGTCTTCAGATGTTCCTATCTCCTGTAGTAGCACCACAAACTCATCCCCGCCCTGCCGGCTGACTGTGTCGGGTGTCCGTATCAGCGCAGTAAGGCGTTTAGCAATCGATTGAAGCAGCTTGTCGCCCACAAGATGCCCAAGCGAATCGTTGATGTGCTTGAATCCATCCAGATCCATGAACAACACCGCGACGCTAGTCGCGCGGCGCTTGGCCAGCGCGATTGCCTGACCGAGCCGATCATTCAGCAATAGACGATTCGGCAACCCGGTAAGAAAATCGTGCTGAGACGCATGTATGGTCTCTTCTGCCAGCGCCCTGGCTGTGCTCACATCTCTAAACACAATGACGGAACCGGTAATGCCGCCGATACGGTTGTGGATTGGCGCGGCGGAGTCCTCGATGAAAATCTCATGGCCGTCCCGCCGGATCAAGACGCAATTTGTTGGCAGATGCCCTACGCGATTGAGAGCGACTGCCTGGTTCATCGGATTCGGGATGGTCACCCGCGTCGTCGCATCCTCAATGCGGAAGACCTCATCCATCTTAAGGCCGCTCGCCTCAGGCGCCGGCCAACCGGTCAGTCGTTCCGCCACCAGATTCAAAAATGTAATTCTTCCCTCCACATCCGCGCTGATTACCGCATCACCAATAGAGTCCAGCGTGACCTGAGCTCGTTCTTTCTCTTCAAACAAAGACTCCTCAATTGCCTTTCGCTCAATCGCGTTCTCAAGGGCCCGCACCAACTCCTGGGATTGCATTTCGCCTTTGATCAGATAGTCCTGTGCTCCGTCCCGCATGGCTTGCCTCGCCATCGGCTCTGCTGCGAGGCTGAACAGCAGGACAATGGACACCCGCGGCGCCGCTTGACGCACCTGCCGCAGCGTTTCCTGCCCCACTACGCCACCGGATCCCAGATCAAGCAGAATGACGTCCACAACATGCTCGGTCAAATGAGTCATTGCTTCAGATACAGTTTCCACGTGGGCAAGTTCGAAGGTGTGCGACCCCAGAGGGTGCAGCATTTCCCGGATAGACGCAGCTTCCTGGGCGTTCCCCTCAATCAACAACACTGTCCGACAAATTGTTCCGCTCACGCAGTTAGCCTCCCCTTAGTTGATGCACGTCATATCTGGTATTAGGCAAAGAGGGGAGAGGCTTTGCGCCAGATACATCTAACAGACCATGATCCCGCCAATTCACGGATGCGGTCTGGTCATTTTTGCTCTATGTTGAATTGGGAAATAACGAACGGTGGTTGAGACTCCCACATGCGCGAACATACATAGACCCAGAGAAGAGGGGATCTCAAAGGCACCTCTGCTGATATTTGGGCAAAGGAGGATCAAGAATGCGGTCGAGATTGACCACATCCTCGCGGACTCCCAATGCGCTAATCGGCGGGCCATCTTTACAGTGAGGAGTTGGAGGACTAAGGTCAGGTTCATATCGTTATCGCGAGAAACGCGTGACGGTGCTTTTTGAGTTCCCTGTTCTAAGGGTCTTCTCGTTTGTGCGGCGGACACCATTTGTGCCGCAGAATCCATCGAACATGCCCGATTTGTTCTACCAACTGGCCATTGCTAGACAAGGAACACCGGAGAGTGAGTGCGTGTTTCTAAACCTGCAAAATACATACAAGTCCATCAACTTGCAGCGAATGAGCAAGCGATTCAACGCGCAACGAATATCGAAACGTCTCAATGCGGATCGAATCTACAAACGCTTCAGCATGCTCATCGGGTTTCTGGTGTTGCTGATGCTGCTGGCCGCGAACGCTACGATCACAAGATACCTGCTTGAAGTTCAGACCGTCGATCAAGCGTCGGTATGGCATACACAGGAGGTTTTAACCCAGGTTGCTGAGGTCCGGTCGCTTATTGCGAATGCAGAAACAGGGCAACGCGGTTTTGTCTACACCGGTGATCCTAATTTCTTAGGTCCATATGATATGGCGGTTGACCAGATCGATCCAAACCTTCAGCAGCTGGCACAGCTAACCGTCGATAGCCCCCCAGGCCGGGCGAGAATTTTCACTCTGCGATCGCTAGTTCAGACCAAAATGGAAATGCTCTCTGCGACTATTTTGATGTTCCAGTCGGGACACCAGGCGGACGCAAGGGAGATGGTCGTCTCGGAACGCGGACGTCTTCTGCTGGTCAAAATCAACAATTTGATGAACGAAATCGTAAGTGAGGAGAGTACTTTAAGGGGTTCACGGTCTGCCGCCTACAAGTCAAGTGTCAGTCGGACGGTCGCCTCAATTTATCTCGCGAGCGGTGTCGTGGCGCTAGCTGTCTTCTTCCTGGCATATTACGTTTTCCGAGAGGTGAACCGTCGCGAACGCCGTGCACGTGGGCGGCTCACACGCGAGAAGTGGTTCCGTTTGGCCCTCACGAGTCTCGGAGATGCGGTTATAGCGACGGATAAGCGGGGTTTGGTGACTTTTCTCAATCCAAAAGCCGAACGGATTATGGGCGTTCAGCTCATAAGCGTCAAAGGTCAGCCCGTCGAAAGGGTGTTCCCGCTCTTTGATGTGGCCACGCTTGCACCCCTGGAGAACTCCGTGACAAGGGTCATCGAGGGTGGCAATTCCGTTGCACCCGAAAACAGAGCCTTTCTGAGAGGGAGTGGCGGCAATCTAATACCCATAAAAGACAGCGCGACTGTGATCCGCGATCGTCGGGATAAACCCGTCGGTGCAGTTATCGTGTTTCGGGACGTATCGTACGAACATCAGATACACGAAGTGGAACGCAACCCAGATAGTCTGGGCATTTCGTCCATGCTCTTGGCCACTGTATCTCGCCAGATCGACGCTCCGTTAGTGGCGGCCTGCGACCTAATCTATTTCGCAAAGCTAGGTGAAAGTGTTTCGGCCGAATCCTCTGACCTACTCACCCTAGCCGAAGGACACTTAGGACGCGTCTCCCACATTTCGCGCGAAGTTCTAGGCTTCTATCGTCACTCTGAACTCTCTGAACAGATCGATTTATCTGTTCTTTTCGATTCGGTGCTCAAAACTTTTACTAATCAATTCTGGTCAAAGAACATCACGGTTATACGTGAACTTCATTTGTGTCCGTCCGTGAGTGGCTTATCCGCGGAGTTGCATCAGGCCATCGCTAACCTAGTATCCAATGCGATCGATGCTGTACCAGTTGGCGGTACGATTCATGCACAACTGTCGTATCTGGACAACGCGGATGCGAAGGTGGTCGTGATAAGCATTCGTGACAATGGCCCTGGCATAGAGCCAGCGAACAGGGATCACCTTTTTGAGCCATTCTTCACCACCAAAGACGGAACCGGCTATGGGTTAGGGCTGTGGACTACCCAAAGAATCGTAGAGCGACACGGTGGCAGCATTCAGGTGGAGTATGAAGACGGTGAGGATTCAAAAGGAACCGTCTTCAATGTATTTGTGCCCATCAGCACGAGCTCAAGTTCCTCAATCTAGGAAGGTTGACGAATAATTGTAATGTGCCCACGCGGTTTGTCCGCTTTTTCGAAGGAAAGCTCTAACCTCTCGGCTTCTTCGCCACGTTGCGATGCCCGAAATGGTCTTCCGTCTCGAGATAATCGCCATCGGTTACCAAAGTTTTGGCAATTAAGTGACCTAAGTGACTATAGTCAATTTAATGTAAATTTTGAAATCCTATACAGCGCCAGTTTGATGGCTGCGTTCTCGCGTAAATCGGGATCGTTTGCCATCTCACATTTCGCTCTTACCGTGACCCAAACCCACACGCCAAGCTGAGTTCCATGAGGCGGTTGAAACCTTGATTCACCCTCTCGGGCCTTTATCGCAAACAGATTCGCCCCGTACCAACAATTCCACCCTCGCCTTGGTATCGCCAAGCGTCCGAACGCCTACGCCGCGTGTAAAAGCAATCAAGGTGATCCAACGAATGCGAGGAGGCTCACAAAGCCGGCTGATGATGGCTGACGACGGCAATCTTTGGATCGTCAAATTCAAGAACAATCCGCAACATCTCAGGGTTCTCGCTAATGAATTAATCGCGACGCAGATTGCGGAGGCAATCGGCCTCGCGGTGCCGGTAAGTGGAATCATCGAAGTTCGTCAAGCGACAATAGATGCAAACCCTCCGCAGTACATGGACCTTGGTCTCAACCGTCGCGAATTGTGTTCCAGCGGATTGCAGTTCGGAAGCCAGTTCGCTGGCGGGATGATCCCACTCCAAGTAAACGAGTATCTAGCCGACGAACAACTACTAAATGCGCGAAATTTGGAGCAGTTTGCAGGTATTCTCGCCTTTGATAAATGGACTGGGAACACTGATTACCGTCAAGTTGTTTATCGACGCAACGATGCAGAGCGCGGCTATAGTGCTGTATTCATTGATCAGGGCGGGTGTTTCAATCTGGGCGAATGGAATTTTCAGGATGCTCCACTCAAAGGTGTTTTCGCCCAGAAATGCGCCTACTCTCCGGTCACTGGCTGGGACAGTTTTGAGCCTTGGTTGAGCCGTGTCGAACAGTTCGATCCACAGTCGCTCTGGGAGATCGCTGAGGCCGTTCCTCCGGAATGGTATGGGGGAAACGTGTACGAGCTTCATAGATTAGTCGAGAAACTGATTGGCAGGCGATGTCGTGTAAGAGAACTGATAAGCCAGTTTAGAGACTCAGGTAAGGTCCCGTTCCCAAACTGGAAGCGTGTTCGTTCGGCCGTTTTACCAGCTCGAAGCCCTCTTTGTAGGAAGAAGAGTGACGTCGCGGCTCTCGCCAGTGGAAGTGGGTGCCAGAACTTGGTAAACATGAGCAAGCCATCAGCGAACGATGCGGGCTCATCGTCACGAGTGCAAGTATAGGGTTCATTGGCCGATTGCGCCTTCGCGTGATTACGGGATTCGCAAACGGCACTATGGTTCGTCAGCAACGCTATCGACTGTGGAGTTTAATTCGATAATTCTGTGATGGATAAACCCTAAGGGTGGAAAATCCGAGTCGACACTATAACCACAACGCCTTAGTCGACTGGTTGATCCTTTGGCCGCCAAGGCTATTCCTACATCGTTCTACATCGGAGCCATTTCCGGGCCTTATTGTCGTTGTGGCGTTCATTGGATTGACTCTAATTTCTTCGACCCAAATTGGGAGTACGGGTAAATCGGATTTCTTTGTTACGAGTGGTGGACAGTCTGTAATGATCGCTCTCATAAGAAAATGCATATCCGCAACGCGTCACAGCAATCTGGAGCGGGGCGAGTAAACTGATGATATGAGGACAGAGGATGATTCGATTCAGTTATGTCACATTCTGTCATTGCTCATTAGAGCGATGGTAAGTGATCCCGACGCCGTTCACCTGTCCTCTAAGCGTTCACCAGGTGGCTCAACAATGATTCAGATCAAAGTTGCTAACGGACATGATCTAGGTAAAGTCATTGGGAAGCAGGGTCGCACAGCTCGCTCACTGCGAATCATCGCTCAGGCCATTGGCAAAGAGAAAGGGCAAGATTATCAAGTCGACATTGGAGGCACGACCGCCGATTCAACACCGGATTCGCAAGGATAGAGTTCAAGCTCCTAAAGTTGCCGATTATTTTTCGCATTCACAGACCCGGGCCTGGCGCTCCCGCAATCAACTAACTGCAGCGGCCGCCGATCCGCGGCGGGGGAAGGTGGTGGCTGGCACCGACTCTGATGCCGCGGCTGGAACGCGATGCCACCACCAGCGGCGGCGCCCGCACCTTTACCACTACCTTTCCATCCCCCATCCCTGGTTCTGCGCTTGTGCAATGCGGTGGGAGGCTTACATGTGGAGGGGCTTAGCAACGAGCTTGTATTTCCTAGTCACAGCGCTTGTCGGACGAAAATCCCTGAAAGGTGCCCTTGCGGGAGGTTCGATCGCTCTTGCTGCAGCCCCATACGGCCGACCGTCTCGTTGACCTGCATGAGCTTGCCGCAAACGCAGTGTTCAGCATGTTCGTCGGTTTGAAGCCACTCCACTGCGATAATCCGAATCGTCCCTCGATGTCAGAGGAAGGTCATCTACAGCATGGCTCCGTCTCGGTCGGCCACGTCAGCCAATCAGCAGCCAGGTAGATCCCCATGGAAAGCCAAGGCTCTGGATTAGATTCGCGTCTTACCCCCAAGACGAACAAGTCGCCAATGAGCAATTCAGAATCAGCGCCATGTGAGCTGAGAGCAAACTGAATTTACAGAGCTGGTCTTCGGCGTGGCAAGCCGAAATGAGGCCGAACGCATTGAATCATTGCAGTTCGGGTACGGTTGTCTCGCCCGCTTGGCCGATCTCAGGGAACTGCTCATTCATGCCGCCTTTCTGGCCGCCTCACAGAACAGAAATCCTAAAGTGGGCAATACTTTGGCCGATAAGGCCAGTGTAAGGATCTTCTGATCTCTACGAATGTTAGGGCTCAGCATGTAATCGTTCTCACTGCTGTTCCTATAAAGATCGTGACTACCCAGTGGCCCATGGAAACAACCATCGGAAAGCTCGGTGAACCCTGGTTGGCACGTAAGGATGGCCTAATTCATATGCGCCCAATGATGTTTGCTACGCCTTCGTTTTTTGCTCTCCTGTTAGCCGGATGTGCGACTTCCTACACTTCCGTGAACACAACTGTCGTTGTGAAGACCGGTAGCAGTGGAGTGGTTGTCGGAGGAAAGCAACCGATCACGAACGCGTCAATCCAGTTATATAGCACAAGCACAATGGGCGATGGTACGAATGCGACGCCAATGCTGACCAAAGCGGTCACCACCGATGCGAGCGGGAACTTTAGCATCTCCGGGCTCTTCTCATGCACGGATGTAACCGAGGTGTACCTAACGGCGACAGGCGGTGACCCTACTCCGGGTGTGACCAATTCGAATCTGGCGCTGATGACGGCGCTGGGATCATGTACGTCACTTACACCAGGATCACCCATTGTCGTGAACGAGTTGACGACGGTCGCGGCTGTGAATGCACTGGCACCTTATATGACCTCGTATACAGCTGTTGGGTCGGGTAGCGGTGATAGTGACGCTCTGAACTCGGCCTTCACGGCGGCCAGTGAGCTGGTAAATCCAGCGACAGGAATGTCGCCGGGAACGAATGTGCCTAGCGGCTACACAGTACCAACCGAGGAGGTCAACACGCTGGGCGATGTGATCTCGGCGTGTATAAACTCCGGGGGAGGGATTGCCGGGGATGGGAGTGTTTGCGGAAACCTCTTCAAGCTAACGACGCCATCGGGTGCCGCATCTCCAACGAACACCATTGGTGCGCTGCTCGATCTTGTGAAGAATCAGGGCCTGAATACCAGCCCGCTTTACGCGTTGATCCCGGTGGACCCGCCATTTCAGCCACAGCTCACCGAGTTGCCGCAGAACTTCCCTATTACCGCTACTCCACCCACGATTACCGCTACTCCACCCACCGGAGCCGGATCGTTGGAGCTGAGTCCCACTAACATCACCTTTCCAGCCACGCCGGTCGGTGGTACGTCACCGTTGCGGGCTGTAACACTAACGAACAGCAGCCCGTATGCAGTGTCGGTCTCAAATATTGCAATAGCGGGGGCCAATCTCGCTAATTTTGCGGAGACGAATAACTGCCCAACCACGCTGGCGGCTGGTGCGCTCTGTACGATCCAAACATTCTTTGCGCCGCTGAGCCCAACTTCATCCTATGCAACCCTGCAGGTAAATGGAGGATTGGCCAGCATCCAACTCTCGGGAGGTATTGCATCACCCGCATGGCCGGCCACATTGCTTGCGGCAAATCCTTCCTTGTATCTGAATTTCAATGACAATACAACTAGCTTTCTCGATCAGGTTTCCGGGCTGACATTCTCAACGGGGGGTGGATTGGTTACGCCTAATCAGGCCGGATTTGATAATACGACACCCAGTAACACCTCGGCAGAGTTCGCGTGGAACGCATGGAACGCGGCACCGAACGCTACTCTGGCTGATATCAAATGGGACGTTCCGTGGACGATGATGATTCACATTGACAGGCTGAATTGGAACAGGACCGGAACCCTCGTCCTGGCCAGCAAGGGCGATATTTCAAGCTCTACAAGCAATTGGTGGAAGCTGACGCTCGGAATGGTTTGGGGTGATGCTCAACTATGTTTTACGGAAAACGGTGCAGGCCCAAAGTCTGCTCAAGACGGCATCTGCACTGCCCCCGTCAGTGTCGACCCAATCGGTGTCGATGCCATGCCAAATGGATTTAACTACAACATCGTCGTTGAGGGTGGCGGAACAGGTTCAGCACCAAGCATGTACATCAACGGCCTGCAGGTTCAACCCGGGTCCAACCCGCAAATTCCCGGGGGTCCATTTATAAATTCCTATGCAGGGGGGTTTGGTTTTGTGAATCTGAGCGTCTCGGGCGGAACGGGCTATGCCGACTCGACCGCGTTCACATCGACTGGAGGAGGACCGAATTGCAATGTGACCGGCTTCATGTGGGCGACGAACGGAGTACCTTACAATGGCAACTGGACCCCGACTGGCACCAGTAACTATGGTTGCACATCGACTCCGACGATTGTTCTCACTTCTCCGACTGGAAGCGGGGCAGTGATTACAGCGACGCTCGGGGGCGTGTCGATGAACTCGACAACGTACCCCTTGATGGTGCCGGGATATGTGAGCAATGGAACCTACTACGGGGTAGCAGGGACCAATAATGCTGCGCCTCCGGTGTATATTGACGAGTTCGCGATCTTTCCCGGCAATTTAGGCTTTCCTGAGGTAACAAGTCTCTTCTACGAGACAAAGTTTTACCAAGGAGAGCTTTATAACTCGACCGTCCCCCCCCTGGTCATCCTTGGAGGTTATGGCTGCGGCCCCGACTTGAGTGGCGACATGACCGTAGCCATGACCATCGGTGCGGCAAAGGCACGCATCATCCAATTGGTTGGCGCGGATGACGACGATGGCAATCCCAATGGCTATAACTCCGTAGGATGGTGGAGGCAAATGCTCGACCAAGCTGGGTTCAACAGCGTTCCCGTTTCCGTTGGCCCGGGCTCTCTGAATGCCAACATTGGGGGATGCCCGGCCGCAAACATCACTGCGTACGACCCATCGACACCGCAGGATGCATCATCCTATGAGTCCTCAGTCACCATGTATCGCACAATCTTCGCGGCGCATCCCACGACCGCGATCGATATTTTGCTTACCCAGACTAGCAACGGTTATGAAGCCTTCGTGTCAAGTCCGCCAGACAATATCTCGCCGTTGACCGGGTTGCAGTTGCAGGCGCAAAATGCAGCGAATGGTGGCTGGGTCAACTTGTTCGCCGGCAACCTATCGCTCACATGGCCAATTACACAAACCCTTTTCTCGAACAATGGGAACATGCCGGTCTATGTATTAGAGGGAACTCCAGCTCCAAGTGGGCCGGGCATTCTGGCGTCTCGCACCGCTCCCGACCCCATGTATCTTGCCGTCGCGGGTGGGGGGGGCGGGTCAGATGAGGTTTCGGGTTGGACTGATCTAAATCTCGCGCAGGTGATCTCCCCTTACTTCCTTGGCGGCGTGGAGGTTACCTATAGCGGTGGGACAGGCTATGCCAACTCCACACCATTTAGTTCAACGGGAGGTGGTCCTTATTGCCATGTGACCGGAATCATGACCGCCAGCGGGGGGGTTCCGAATGGCATTGCGACCTCCTGGGGTGCTTCCTTTCCGCCGACCACGCAATTTAATGGACTCGGCTACGGATGCACCTCTAACCCTACATTGGTGTTGGAAAGCCCAACGGGGACAGGCGCTACACTTAGCGCCTCTACGACGCATGTCTGTGCTCCTTCCAACTGGTACGTTAGTGCTAATACGGCGACGTGCAGCAACATTTTTTTGGAGGAGCCAAGTCAGTACGCACAGCGAGTCGGAAACGGTTCAACTACACCTATCTTCCAGATGTTTCAAAATAGCTTGATCGACCCAACGCCCTGAGATTGGACCCCTTGTCGAGACCAGGCATTTAGATGCAAGACCTTTTATCCGGCGAAAGCTCTTGGAGTTGGCTCATATCGCGCACTCTTTGTGATCGGCGACGTTACACCGATGCCACGCAACGACTGCCGTCCGCCAGAGATCGTCTAAACGTGTTGCCTGGACCATGGTGAAGGCGTTAGGTGTAGCGGCACCGGGCCAGCATTCGAAACTGCTCGCACGGCTCTCATGCTTGCAGGCTATCCGGGCATCGGGCCCGCATCTCCGGCAGGTGGTCGACCTAATCCTAGGCCCACCCGATGTGTAGGTTCAGATTGGCTCGCGGATTAGTCCGGCGGACTGACTGCGTTACCTTGCTTGTCTTGCCCGGGTACGGAAGGTGATCCTTGACTCGCGAACTCCCTCAGATATCCAAATCCACACCTGTCGCGCAATACCTGCGCATGTCAACAGAACATCAGCAATATTCAACGGCAAACCAATCCATAGCAATTCTGCAATACGCGCAGGAACATGACATGGAAGTTGTGCGCACCTATGCTGACCACGGAAAGAGTGGTCTGGATCTTTCAACGCGATCGGGGCTCAAACAGTTGTTGGCTGATGCTGTGGTGCCCGATCCCGGTTTCCAGGCGGTCCTCGTTTATGACGTAAGTCGCTGGGGTCGCTTCCAGAATCCGGACCAAGGGGCATCTTATGAATACATGCTCGAGATGGCACACATCAGGATCCATTACTGCGCAGAACAATTTCAAAATGACGGGACTCTTGCTTCCTCTATCCTCAAGACCCTGAAGCGCGGTATGGCGGGCGAATACAGTCGAGAGCTATCCGAGAAAGTTTGGGCGGGCAACCGTCGCATTGCAGAGCTTGGATTTCATATCGGTGGATATGCTGGTTATGGGTTGAGGCGCCAGCTCGTGGGACAGAACGGAAAGTTCAAACAGATTCTCAATCGAAAGGACATCAAGGGGCTCCAATCCGACCACGTACTCCTAGTTCCAGGTCCAAAAAACGAGGTTCGAGTGGTGCATCGTATCTACAAGATGTACATAGAACAGTGTCTATGTGAAAGGGAGATTGCCAAGAAACTAAACGATGAAGGCGTCCCGTGGTCAGCTTCGAGGCCGTGGACGAGGATGTGTATACGACACATCCTCACAAATCCCAAATACATCGGCGTGAGCGTCTACAACAGGACTTCTTTCAAACTCCACAAAACGTTCGTACATAACCCTCGAAAGGAGTGGATTTGGCGAGCAGGAGCATTCGAACCAATAGTTACCGAACGACGATTCGAGCAAGCTCGGATCATCGCGACTTCGAGAGTGCGCACAGTGTCAACTCAACACCTCTTGGATAGTCTCACGGCACTAGTCAAGCGCGAAGGGCGAGTCTCAGAGAGATTGATCGAATCTGTCGAGGGGATGCCATCCGCGACTACGTACATAAATCGATTCGGATCATTAAGAAATGCGTACAAGTTAGTTGGATGGAAACCGACTCTGCAGCAGAGATTCATAGAGCTCAATGCAACCGTGGCCGATCACCGCGGCAAGTTGATTGCCAAAATCCTCGCGGACTTTTCTCCCCTTGAAATGGACGTTGATCACGACAAAAACAAGTGCCTCTTTACAGCAAGCTGCGGCATTTTGATTTCCTTCGTTGTCACCCGGTGCAGCCCTGTCAAGAATCATAATTATTGGAACGTATACTTCCCACCAAATCTACCCGCGCATTTCTACGTAGTGGCTCGGCTCAAGCCGGGCAACGATGAAGCGTGGGACTACTTCATATTCGCGAAGGAAGTCCTCGCAAACCATCGCGTGACGTTGGGCGCGGTCAACTCCGCTAAGCTTGAGGCACATCGTTTCGATAATCTAGCTACCTTTGCGATAGTCTTGCGAGATACGAGGATCGAAGACTCGACGCCTGCCCATTTTGACGATGGCCCAATACCGATTCAAGATTTCGCAGGCAAAGCACTTCCGCCAGTGCTCAATGGCTCAAGAGGCGTTCTGAAAGTCTTATTCAGAGATGAGAACTTCAGAACATTACTTCGGGCCGAGGGTTTCGATCATGTCCCCGATGTAGTGTGGCGCGAGCTATCGTCAGCCCGTGAGCAGATGCTGGCGAATGTTGTTAATGATTTTTATCTGAAGCAAATTCTAAGGGATGATCGAATTCGACGTTACATATCAAAGCATCACACTCATCTCACAGGCCAGCTTGAGCAGGTGGTGAAGCAGGTTGGATAAAAACAGGTAGAAAGTAAAACTGATATTGAGGGGGGCAGTTTGCAATCCCTATGTCTCCTATACCGGCGAGGACGTGCCCACTCCCTTTCTCGAAGATGTATATCATGATGCCGCATTTAACCGTCTGGCCCACGGAGATTGGCGCATAGCCAGAATTGAAGTCGGATTAAAGTCTTGGGACGAGTGCGAACGATCTGGTACGGAGAAACATGAAAACTATTACGGCGATATGGGTAAGAACAGTCTGTTCATCACATAGGTGGTACTGGAAGCGTGGAAATCGAGACACACTCTGTCAGTATGGAACAACTTTGCACGCGCATTCTAGACCACGCCAGAGCCTCAGCAAGTCGTGAGGATCCCGCGCCCCCTGCAGACACAGTTGGGGCCGCCGTTATCGCTCAATAAGTGCACCGCCGGTCAATTCGATTTGTGTCTTGGAGAAAATTTATCAGCACCCTTTGATTACGTGGGTGACGTCGTACCTCACCACCTCGTGCTTTGATCAACGTCCTCCTGGCCAACCCAACTCCTTTGATCCGCACTGCCAGTGACTGCAACTTCAATCGCGGTATGATCTCTCGCGTCCAGTTGCCCCGCGAACGGTCCGGGTACCCGGACGATCATTGGGATATAAAGCTAGCGCATGACGGGAACCACTCGGTATCGTACCAGCCCCTTTCCCAAGAACATCCCCGCCCGATTTTCGGGAGAGGCGCGCGCCATACTGCCCAGCCGTAATGCAAACCGCAGGTGTTGCCCCCCAATGTTAAAGGCCAATACGTTCTTGTGGTACTTATCGGCTCCAACCCACGAAACTCGACGAGATTCATTGTGGAGAAGGTATTGGGTCGACTGGCAATACGGTATCTAATACTAACTCCGATCGAGGCCGATAGAGATACCAAGGCGGGAATCTCCGATGTTGACTATTGCGTTGCTTGAGAGTTCTCGATATTTGCCCGATGTAGAGGTCTTATGTTTCTAACGCGTCCTAATGCTTGCCTGCCTTTCTTCTCCTGCGTCGCACTCATTGCCGTCATCGGCTGCACAGAGACGGTAGAACCGTTGTCGGCCGATTCATCTGCAAGCATAACGGCGATACAGATCACCCCTTCTTCACCGAATATTTCTGTAGTACAAAGCTTTCAGTTCAAGGCAGTCGCAACTTATATGGATGGCACCACATTGGACGTTACTTCAACGGCCGCCTGGGCGAGCAGCGCGACTGCGGTGGCCCCGTCCGCGCCACTTGGGTTCCTGACCTGCCAGACGGCAGGAACATCCCAGATCTCAGCTTCTATCGGAGCACATGCTGCGGTGGTCCAAGTGACATGTGCTGCCCCTCAAATCAAGGACGTCAAGCTGGAAGCGACACCTTTAGTTATTCGATCCAACGTGCCTTTTCAATATCATTTGCTGGCTGACTACTCTAATGGAACGACCACGGACATCACCGCAAGCGCGACTTGGACAACTGATGCCCTGACCGCTAGCGTGAATTCCGACGGTCTTGTCAATTGCAATCACCCAGGAGCAACAACGATTTCCGCTATGTTCTCAGGGATGAACGTCCAAGCTGCCTTTACATGCGTATTGCACTCCATCACCCCGAATCCCGGATTTTCAGAATCGGCAGCGACATTCGACGGCCCGTTCGCCTCCTGGCTCAGTGTCAAAACGGTATTCGGCGCCAAAGGTGATGGAGTTACTGACGACACCGCGGCGCTTCAGGCAGCGCTTAATTCCATTGCCCAGTCTCACTACGTACTATGGATTCCGAACGGGAATTATCTAATATCGAAATCACTCACTATAACGGGTGTTTCAAATGTCACCATCCTTGGAGAGGATCCCCGCACTACCACCATTTTATGGGGGGGACCACAAGGCGGTACGATGCTCACGCTGGCCGGATGCAACGGAATAAACATTGGAAGGCTTACGTTAGATGGCCAATCGACCAGCGGCGTGGACCTGATGCTCACTTGGAACTCGGTTGGCTACTACCCTACTAGAAACCTGATCCATGATAGCCGAATCATCAATACTGAAACGGGCCTCCAAGGTGGATTTGTAGGCGAAACGGAGGTCGAGCGCGTGCATTTTGATCACAACACGCAAGCCGGGGTCAGCTTAGGGAACTGGAACACTCTGAATTGGAACATAGTGGACTGTCTCTTCACAGATGATGCTCTTGGGGTGACGAACTGGTATGGCGCAGGGAGTTTCACCGTAACGAATAGCGTTTTTGTTCGTTCTACGACGGCTGACATGGCAATTGGCAATACGGGCTCCTTTTCCCTGAGGAGTAACTTATCCGTCGATTCAAAGATGTTCTTCCAATCGGGTATGACAGGCGCGGCTGCGAACATTATCATTCAAGGAAATACCATCTATAATCCCGGTTCAAGTCCAATCCAGACGGGTACTCCCGGTTCACTGATGATCCTGGACAATCAGTTCCTGGATCTCGATGCGAGCTATAACGTTCTACATAGCTTCTGCTTTACTCCGGTGAATTTCGTCTCCGTCGGCAACATATACTCGGTTGCACAACCATTCGGTGGCAATATAGGGCATTATACGAGCGTCGATGATGACAGCAGCGTGGTTGACGCCACGTTGCCATGGACCGTTCCAACCGAAGTGTATATCCCCCCTCTAAGCCACAGACAAGTCTTCGACGTCATCCCTGGAGCTTATAGTGGCGCGCTTCAGACGGCGATCAACGCAGCTGTATCGGTCGCGGGTATCGTCCACCTTCCAGCTGGAAATTACGCCGTGAACCAAACCTTACAGATCCCTGCTAACGCAAATATCGCTATCCTTGGCGATGGCTCCATCTCAGATCTTGTTGCTCTCCCAACGCTGCAGGGTCCAACACTCAGTAGCTACGCGACCACACTTCAGATGGATGATTTCCGTTTTTCATCCTACTCAACATCACCCACGAACGCACAGATCGATCTACACGTGCCGGACACACCGTCGACATACATCTTCTGTGATGGGTGCACTATCGATGACCAGATTACAACGGGTTTCGAATGGGACGGATTGGATGACGCGACGATGGAATTTAAAGTATTGGGACTGAACGGAACGGTATCGGCAAATATTCATGGGGGAGCTGGGAGGCAGAATGGGCGTCAGACCCTGGGAAACATCGGCGAGTTCATGGTGACGTCCGGAGATCATCGAGTGGATCTGGGGGGGCATCTTCTGCATGAAGACGGCTTCCACGATGTTGGCCAGGGGAACGTACAATTCGAGTTGACAGGCGATGGAAGTATAACTCAACAGGGTGGAGCAATCGGCGTTAATGTCGGTCCAGCGATGACTGTCAATAATTACAAAGGTCAGCTAAGCCTACTGGGGGTTGGGACCAATAGTTATGTGAATATCACCGGTAACGCACCATCAAGCGTGTTCGTCGCCGGAGTGGTTCAAGAATCAGGAGTAAGCCCCTTCCTGAATTCCGATTCAAGTGCGACCGTTGTTGGGATATCCAATTCTTCGACGCCCAACAATGGAACACCCACACCATTCCCCGACACGCCCACAACTCCCAGCACTATCGAACACATGATGTCAATGGCGCGAACTCAAATCCTTGTTCACCGACAGCCCATCCAATTCAATTCGACGACCGTGAAGATGACGCGTCTGCTCGTTGAATTCAATGGTGTCGGAATCCGAGTCGAAAATAGTAATTCAGCAGGAACGAACGGTAGCTATTCGATCAGATCGGTGGGCGGACCCTCGCTTCCGCAAGCGAGCTGTGGCTCAGGAGAGATTGCGATGGCCGGAGCCTGGACCATCCAAGATGGAGGGGATGGGTTCTTCGGGCTATCGCAAAACGGGACCGTGTTGTCCGAGGACAATATCGCGGAAAACGGTGGCGATGCACTTAGAACGATTGGCACCATGCTCAGTGCGCGAGACCGATGGGTTTTTACGCAAATCGGAGATGGCTCTGTCAAGATCGTAAATCGTGCAACGGGTGACCTTCTGACGCAAGTGGCAGGATGTGCAAATGTCGCACAAGATAGTGGAACAGCGAACCAACATTGGTTGATTGCTGACGGCAATTGACATGGATTGTGGACATTCTGGTGTTGGCCGTCTGTGCAGAGTGGTGTAGGCCGTGATGATGCGTAGAAGGTTGATATAGATTTGACTGATGGGTTGGGAGACTCGTTGCCGTTGCTGTGCGATCGACTCGAGCTGCAACTGAAGAGTTGCAGACGGCCGACGCGATCGAAGAGTTCGGACGGCAACGAGGAACAGCCTCGTGCGCTGGCGAGACGCTTACATCGCCCTGCCTGAGCCTCTGCAGCGCGGAGTTCACTCCCACATGACAGGACACAACGTGTGCCCCGACTTCGGCGAAGGGTTTGGGCGAGCTGAGCCAAGATGTCACCGTGGTGCTGGCGTATGCCAGCGCACTTCGAGGTTCTTCGCCACGTGCAGCCGAAGTGACTTGTGATGCCTGCGACCGAGTCATGCAGTCACCAGCGCCTTCGCTTGCGGGCTCGCCGGACTGAGAAAGCTTGCGCATGTCTTAGGTCGAAGCAGCGGAGCGGAATAAGATCGCCCAATTCATCTGTCCTAGGGATTGCATCTCTGGTCCTGAGCTTCGAGCTGTCTACTAGTACAAATCGACTAAACCAACCAGCATTTCGACCGATAAGGTTAGTGCAAGGGCGCGTTGAGAATGCCTCACCCAGGGGTCTCAGCGCGTAACCACTCTGCTTTGCAGTGTCGCCCACGCACCAATCGTGCTCCCGGGCCTTTCGAGATCACTCCCAGGGAACTGTCTCGTCCTCGCTCCTGATACATAGCCCGTCGTTGATCTTGGCTGCGATGTAAGGACTAAATAATGAATACGCGATCAAGCCTGCTTGCTACAGCGATGGTACCTTGCTTATTAATAGCTGGATGTGGGGCATCACTTCCCATCAGCACGGTCGTGGCTGTGACTCCGGGAAACAGTGGACGGGTTGTTGGAGGCCAGCAGCCGGTGGCCAACGCGTCAATCCAGCTATACAGCGTCGGCACAACCGGAAGTGGAACCAATGCGACTCCTCTACTTACCAAGCCGGTTACCACCGATGCGGATGGGAATTTTAATATTATAGGACTATATTCGTGCGCAGATGCGACCGACCTGTACCTGACGGCAACAGGTGGTAATCCAATTCCAGGTGTAACAAATCCGGATCTGGCGCTGATGACTGCACTGGGGCAATGCACGTCACTGAACCAGGGCACACCCATAGTGGTGAACGAGCTGACAACGATTGCGGCTGTGAATGCGCTGTCGCAATATATGAGATCTTACAATGCAGTCGGGGCGAGTGCGGAGGACGGTGCGTCTCTAAATACAGCGTTCGCGACGGCTAGTGAGTTGGTCAATCCAAGTACGGGCGTCTCGCCAGGTTCGAATGTACCAAATGGATACGCCGTACCGATCGAGGTTATTGATACGCTGGGGGATATTGTGGCGCCTTGCGTCAACTCCACCGGTGGAATTGCAGGTGATGGCAGCCCCTGCGGGAAGCTGTTTAAATTGACAACACCACCGGATGGAGCGCCGCCGACGAATACGATCTCGGCACTGCTGAATCTCGCAAACAATCAGGGACTGAATACCACTGCCCTCTATGGATTGACTCCCTCCTCCGCACCGTTTCAGCCGTCGACGGCGGAGCTACCGTCAAACTTTGCGATTGGCATTACACCGGCTGCGCCCGCTTCGCCAATTACACCGATAACGCTCTTGGCGTTTGGCCCTACGAGCATCAGCTTCCCGCCTATGGCGCTCGGTAGTACATCACCAGCGCAGGGCGTTACGCTGACAAATGGTGGTGCCATTGCGGTATCCACTTCGGGCATAGCCATCTCCGGAGTCAATCCGAGTGATTTTGTCGAGACGAACAACTGCCCTGCCACGCTGGCGGTTAACGCGTCCTGTACGATCTTGGCGTCTTTCGCGCCGCAAGCCGCAGGAAGTTCCAGCGCGACGATTCAAGTAAACGAAGGCCAGGCCAGCGTCGCGCTATCCGGGAACGCCACGGTGAACGCCGCATCGCCCTCATCGCCCGTGTGGCCTGCCACACTGCTGGCGGCCAACCCTTCGTTGTACTTGAACTATAACGACCAAACGACGAACTTCCTAGACCAGGTCTCGCAACAGTCGTTTTCAACGGGAGGTGGTACGGTCACGCCTGGTCAGATGGGATTTGATAAGACGACGCCGAATAATACCTCAGCCGGTTTTGCCTGGAACGCATGGAACGCGGCGCCTAGTCCTACGTTGGCAGATATCCAATGGGATGTTCCGTGGACGATGCTAATCCAGGTAGACCGATTAAATTGGAACAGAATTGGAACACTTGTCCTTGCGAGCAAAGGGGATATTTCGAGCAATAGCAGTAGTTGGTGGAAGCTGACTCTCGGAATGTATGGCGGGTGGTCCCAATTATGTTTCACGCGATTTGGAATTGGCGCGGCATACTATGCCCAAAATGGCATCTGCACCGGCTACATCGACGCTATGCCGAACGGGTTTAGCTATAACATCGTCGTCGAAGACAATGGAGGCGGTAGTGGGGCGGCCCTGAGCTTGTATATCAATGGTCTAGAGGTTCAAAGTGGAGCAAATCCTCAAATTCCCGGAGGCGGATTCAGCGGCTCCTATGCACATGGGTTTGGGTATGTTAATTTATCCGTCTCCGGTGGAACCGGCTATGCCGACTTAACACCGTTCACCTCGACCGGAGGAGGGACGAGTTGCAGTGTTACGGGTTTCCTGTGGGCAAATCATGGGGTTCCCTACAACGGCAACTGGAGCCCGACTGGCACCGGTGATTTTGGTTGCACGTCTGCTCCGACAATCGTTCTCACTTCTCCGACGGGGTCAGGTGCGCAGATTACGACTACTCTTGGCGGAACGTCGATGAACTCGACCACGTATCCGCTGATGGTGCCAGGCTATGTGAGTGGAGGGACGTACTACGGCGTTGCCGGGACGACCAGCACACAAAATCCGACGTACATTGACGAGTTTGCGATTTTCCCTGGCAATCTGAGTCAAACCCAGTTGCAGACCCTCTTCTACCAGACAAAGTTCTATGAGGGTATCGTGAACACGGCGACTCCCAAGCCAGTGGTGATTGTCGATGATGACACCTACGATGATATGGATAACGAGTTCACCTTGGAAATGGCGATCGGGCTGCACAAGGCTGGGTTGATTACGCTGGCGGGAGTCGTAGTCGATTCCAACGCTCCGGGAAGCGCCGCCGGTTGGCGGCAGATGCTAGATTATGCGGGGTTGGAGGATGTTCCGGTCTCTGTCCCCCCAGGCTATCCTTCGGGCGACCCTCCGCCAACCTCAATCCTTACGGCTTATAACGCTTCGACGCCGATGACCCTTGCTGCTTATGAATCCTCGACGACAATGTACCGCAAGATCTTTGCCGAATATCCGACGACGCCAATCAAGGTAGTTCTAGGAGCGCCTAACTGGTTAGGATTTGCCGATTTCATGCAGTCGCCGGCTGACGATGTCTCTCCACTAACGGGGCTGCAATTGGTCGCGCAAAACGGCGCAAATGGCGGAGCAGCTTACGGGCAGGGCTACCTATGGGATACCAGCGCCAACGGCGCGTACATCGTGGCGAACAATCAGACGATGCCGATCATATGGGTAGGGGGGACACCCATGAACGCAGGGCCTGGAGTGCTTTCGACGCGTGCCAGCAGCGATCCGATGTACCTGTTTGCAAACTACATCGGCAGGGATATCCGACAGTGCTACGACTGCCTGATGATTGAGTCGGCGGTCAGCAGCCTATTCACTTTCGGGGTCCAGGTGACCTACAGTGGAGGAACCGGGTACGCGAACTCTACTCCCTTCACCCTGTCGGGAGGAGGGTCACACTGTCAGGGTTCAGGCTTGGTGACGGCGAGTGGTGGCGTACCCAACGGAACCCAGTTTAGTTGGGGACAGAACGCAGCCGGTGTCTATTCGGGTATCGGAAGCGGGTGTACTTCCACGCCGACGGTAAACCTTATTGGAGCAACCGGGACTGGAGTGACGCTTACGGCCATGCCTAGCCCGTGCGGTCAGATAACAATAAGCGGTGATGTAGCAAGTTTCAGCACGACAAGCTGCGCTAACCAGTACGTGTCTCCGGGCACGTTCAACACGAATCAAAGTCCTGTAAGCGGTGAGGTGATGACGTGGTTCATCAACTCGCTGGTTGATCCGATCCCATGAAGGTTCAAAAAATAGTGGCGCTTTTTCCCAGCTGCAACGCTAGAAGTTCGCCGCTTTCCGCGTATTGACTTGTTGACTCAAGCTCGCAAAGCCGTCACTGAATTGGCGCCATGCGCTTCTCACGGCAGCTGACAACTTTGTTTCAACTAAGGCAATACCGTGGGGGGCCGAAATCTCCGATTGCTCAACTGGAAATAGAGAGTAAAGGCGGTTGCGGAAGGCAAGTGGACCCACGTAACTTACTGTGGGGATATTTGCGGGTACTACGCTTCAAAAGGTGATGAGTAAGATGGTCTCGCCCATTGCAATACGTTACGCCTCTAGGAATTCGCAAGCTCTGCACACGGTTCAGGTTCCTGCGCCAGAAAGAACCTCCATAGCCGGAATACCTTTGGGCCTTGCGGAGGCAGTACCTCATGCAAAACGGGGTGGTCTCAATGGGTCGACGCAACACTCAGCTACGACCCACATTCATTGAAAACAAAAGCTAAAAGCCCTGGCTAGGGTTAGATCAGCCGAAACCTTACCCTGGCTAGGTTTGGCCACATCGGCCAAACAGATCGATTCTTCCGGGTAAGCATTTGTGGATCAGCTGATTAGATAGTGTTGCATCCACCGGTTGAGCTGGCAGGCGTTTGCGGTAACTTGCGGATCGAACTTGCCAGAAGGCACCCCTCAGGGGCTCGCCCGACAAGCGCTGTGATTAACAAATGCAAGCGCGCTGCCAAGCACCTACGCAAGTGTTCCGGCATCGCGTTCGAAAAGCGCGGAGCAGGAATCACCTAGACAAGCCTTGTGTGATTCAGTTCTGCGGCACCGCGCCTTGGCGCCGTTCGATGAAGCGGCGAACCTTACCGATCACGAGGATTCGTTCCCAGTAAGTTTGGCAGATCACACCTGCGAGCGCTTGCTCTCCAGGATGCGACATCTCACTCCAGAAAACCCGCGGAATCACCATGTACCCCTCAGCCCTTAAGAGGGTCCTGAAGTCCTCATCTGCTATGAGTTGGCCGATCGAGTATTGTAGGACCGCGAAGCGTGTCGCCGATGAAGCTATGCATCTCCCATTGTGCTGAGAGAAAGCAGGAGGAAATCCGTTACTTCGATAAAAAGCAGGAGTCCTAAAAGCCTTGCTACGTCAACAAACCGGTAGATTCCAATTCCGGGGCGACTCGTCACCGACAAGGTAATCCTTGAGTTTCTGATGATTCCGTTTGGGAAGATGAAGAAGTCCATCAGCCCGTCATTGTCTGGTGTCAGTCTTTCTATCACTCTCAGATGAGCTTTATGTCGTTCGTTGGACGCGACATACCAACTCGAGTGCAATAGCGCTCTTCTGAATGCGTAAGAGTCGGTGAACAAATGCCTTGAGGTTGCCCTTGGTTTTGGGTTTGAGCGCCAATGGCTGGTAATGGCACCACGTTCCGCCCGCAGTGCCAGGGGTCGGGGCCTGCCACCATCCTCCGCCGCCGGATCTGCTGCCGCTGCAGTTAGCTAATCGTGGGAGCGCCTACCACGGCTTTTGGATGCGAAAAATAGTCGGCAACTTTAGGAGCTTGAACAAACTGCCCTCCTCTCACAACTCGTGTTTTGAAATTGTCTAAATTGCTATTGGAATGTCGTGTTCACTCGATCAAGCATGGCGCAGGCACGCGCAGGTTTCAGATATCTAATTGTGCTCTCCAAGGTCGTGTGCCCTAACCAGGCCTGGACGCTGAGCAAATCCGCGCCACCTCTTAGATGTAAGGTCGCGAAGCTTGAGCGAAATTTGTGTATCCAGAAGGCCCGTGGATTTAGCCCAGCTCGTGCAGCGTTGCGTTTCAATGCTCGGAGCATGTGGGTGTCTGGCAATCCGCTCGCTGTATGAAAGATCAACCCCGAGCCACAAGCAGTCTTTGTTTTATAAACCGTCAATATCTTGACTAGCTTTGTCGGAATTGGAATCTCTCGCTCTCGATACGCCTTTGGCGTGAAGTCATATCGTGCCTTCCAGCGTACGCTGATGGTTGACGCTCCAAAGTTCACATCATCCCAAATGCAGTACATCGCCTCTTTTTCGCGCAGGCCCGTCATTAGTAGGAAACCATAGAGGGTACGGTGGTAGTCGGAGCAGAAAGCAGATAACTTCTCAAGTTCTCCATCTTCGTATATCTCCACTTGCTTGTCGACGAAACGGGGACGGTCGTTCTTGCCTACAAGCGTTGTAAGGCCTTGAGCATAGAGAAACGTGAGGACGCAAGCAAATTTGTTGTGGACGCTTCGGGGTGATTGCTTCTTCACAATTTTGAGAAACGAAGAAAACCTGAGGAGGTCCATTCGTTCGATGTCTTCGAGGTACGGTTTGCGGCAAGACTCAAGAAAATAAGCTAACGCGATTCGGTATCCGCGCCACGTCTTGTCTCGCCTACAGAGCCTTTTTTCATCCAGAAAGTTATCTGCAAATGCGGCGACGGAGCGTTTCATCTCGTAAGCCATTTCAGCTTTGGGCAGCGCGGGAACACCGTTCGCGACTGACATAAGCCGCCCCAACCCGTCTGCCACTCGCCTTGCATCTCCTGAGAAGCAGTCTCCGAAATGCGGATTCAACAACAGATCATCGATTCGCTGGTCCGTTCGCGTACCTGCTTTGTCCATCACTTCCAGGATTCTGCATTTATCTTCCGAACTTGGATCGCGCAAGTCGACGTAGAAGTACCAGTCCGGTGATCCATCCTCTAGGATGAGCAGAATGATTCCGGATCCGAAGATCACCCTAGAATTTTCATCATCTAGTGTGAGGACAACTTGATAAGCTTCCTTCACGCCATGCATCTGATGCACAAACTCAACTCTCATCGTAGCTCCGTGCAGCGAGGACACAATACTAGCCCTACACAAACATTCTGGGTGAGCATATGAGCCCCTTGATGTCCTTTCGATTGAGAATCTGTTTGAAGTTTCCGTTCTGTCCCACGAACTGGCGTCTCAACCCATAGCCAGCATATCCACCGATATAAATCCAAGCTCTGCAATGCGACGGTTGCCCGTCCAAACCTTCGCAGACAGCTCTCGACGGTATTCTCCCGCCATACCACGCTTTAGTGTCTTGAGGATAGAGGGAGCAAGAGTCCCGTCATTTTGGAATTGTTCTGCGCAGTAATGGATCCTGATGTGTGCCATCTCGAGCATGTATTCATACGCGACGGCGATCCGTTAAATGGGGAGGATTAACCGCCTAAGCAAAGGACGATTCTTAGCCGGTCGGAAGTCCTGGTTCGCGCCAACTTATCGTCAACCTACGTGGAGGAGTAGTCCGAAGTTCCTGAAAAGTCGCGTTTTCGGCGACTTCGCCCGTCGTTGCCGAAAACCCCGTTTTTCGCACACTGTGACTGTTTGGGCGAGATCAAAATGAGTTTGACCTCTTGCTCCTGTAACAACGCCGGTGGGAATCGGCGTTACCTAAGATCCGATTGATCCGAGCGGAAGAAATCACCGTCGCGTGCCCCACGAACTGCATCGAGAAGATCCAGCGATAGCCGGCGCTTCAGCACATAGCCATGCCCAACCAAACGTGCTTCTCGTACGCAGTCTTTGTCCTCGATCGTCGTGACGAACACCACGCACGTTCTTCGTCGGGCTTGCTGGATGCCCCGCGCCACACAAATGCCGTCCATCTCCGGCATTGAAATATCGAGGATCGCAAAATCGGGCTCGGATCCCAGCACATAATTGAGAGCGGCAGCCCCGTCCGACACCACTTTTGCAAGTTGATAGTCGGTCGCCAACAGCCTGCAAATTACCTCAACCATCTTGTCGTTGTCGTCGGCGATCAGCACAGTAGGGCGGTTGTCATCCAAGATGGTTTCTCTATCCTACGCTCCTACAAAAACTTTACTCTGGGCTGAATTTGCATTATGAGCAGTATGGCTCAGCAGAACACGACGAATACGTGTATCCAGTCCCTTGCCAGGCTTGCCGCAAAGATTTGGTAGATTCCCGCCTGCACACTCGAGCAATTGAATAGGGCGTCGGAACGATGTTGCATCTGACATTTCCTCAAAAGTCGCGTTACCGGCAAGTTCGACATTTTGGCTATCCGACAAGAATCGATGAGCTGCTGTCATGCGCTAAATCGCAATCGGGTATCCGCGAGACTGGTGCCGCTTTTGGTGCCACTTTGTACCGGACAATCGCGTCTCTTGGTGCACCTCAATGCAGTGCAATTACGAGCAATAACCCATTTGTTATGAGCCTATTATGGCGCTTCTTGCAACGTCGTGCGACCCTATGCGAAACCGCAAAAACGGACTTAAAATCCGCAGACCTTAACCGGTCGTGGGGGTTCAAGTCCCCCTCCGGGCACCATAGAAGCAATGATTTACTAGATTTGCGGCTGCGTTGAAAGGTCTCTGAAAATTGATCTGGTGCCGCTT
>Ga0210392_10000037_pt1 | contig 127270 bp, 85 predicted proteins | sample IncBWC30OmetaG_FD_161057 | JGI IMG/M metagenome (GOLD analysis project Ga0210392, IMG submission 161057) | Forest soil microbial communities from Barre Woods Harvard Forest LTER site, Petersham, Massachusetts, United States - Inc-BW-C-30-O ... | reverse complement strand
AGACGGAGGCTGTATACCAAAGGCGAGAGGCGTCAGTCGTCAGGCCAGAGGTTAAATGCAGGGCTGCTTCTTGATTTTGAGTTTTGATTTCCTTCTCCTGATTCCTGACTTCTGACACCTGATGCCTGACGCCTGACGCCTGACTCCTGCTCTCCGCTCCGCGGACGAAACAATACAGCGTAAGCAGATAAAAAAGTCCCATCAACGATTCGGTTCGCTGCACCACGCACGTGACCGACTCGGTTTGCAGCGGATGAATGGTCCAGAGCACGGCCACCGCCAAGGCCAGGGGCCGTGCGGCATTTCCGAACCGGCCGCGCAAGACCGGCTGGAGCAGGGTGCGGCGCACTACGCCGAACAATGTCATCCCGGCCAGCACATGAATCACCAGATTGAGCAGATGATAACTCCATCCCGCCATCCCGCTCCACGCATAATTCACCGCCAGGGAATAATTGATGACTGGCCGGCCGCTCACCGTCGTCCCGGATGGCGGGAAAAGCACCGTTTGGAGCGGCCAGAGATGCCGGATGGTTGGGTTCTTCGTGATCGATACCCCGTCATCGAAGACGAACGGCACGAAAAAACTATTCTTATAGACGATCAATCCCGCCAGGGCGATGAGGCCAGCACCAAGAAACGCGCTCCAGCGCGACGCAAAAAACGGCCGCTTTCCCGGCATGGTTGGGGGGTTCATACCTTAAGAAGCTATCTCAGAATTCAAAATGGGCATCGTTTGCGCACAGAAGCTGCCGGCGCCAGGCAAGCCGCCAGAAAGGTATGCCCTCCATCATGAGTGATCCGCCAGGTTTTTCATCAGTTCTTCAACGGACTTGCGCTGGGGCCAGTCAGCCGGGGCCAGGCGAAGAAATTCCTTAAGGTCGGTGCGGGCGCCCGTCGAATCCCCCATGTCCTTGCGAACGATGGCCCGGTCGAGCAAGGCATCGAGCAAAGTTGGATTGAGGGCCAGGGCCCGGTCCAGGTCAGGCAACGCGGCCGCGGGCTGGCCCGTCAAAATGAGCACGGCACCGCGGCTGGCCAACGCCTCGGGGAACTTGGGAGCCAACGCAATCGCCGCATCGAAATTGAACCGCGCCTCCTGATACGAGTCGTGTTGCAGCGCCAGGATGCCTTGGGCGCAGTAAAAATTCGGGTTGGCGTAATGAGGAGGATTTCTCATCAAGGCGAGTTCCCTGCGCAAGTTGAAGATCGGCTGGATAAAATCCGCCACCACGTGTTCTGCCGGCAAAAGCAGGTTGGCCAGGCCGAGCAAAGGCAGGCTCCATAAAGCCAGCCTTGGCCAGGCTTGCGCGGCCAGGAGGATGCCGCCGATTAACGCCGGAACCGCGACCGAAGCCGACCGGCTGAGGTCACCGGCAGCTCTGAGGTTGACGGCGAAGCTCAATAAAATGCCGGCGGTGGCAACGAGGTGCCACCGGTTTCTCTGGTTAAGCCAAGCGCGCGCAAAAAAAATCGCGGCCATGATCCAACCGGCGCGAAGACCCTGCCAGAAGCCGAGCAGCAAACGCCGGGCGGGGACGTCGTAGACAAACCCTTTCAAAAAATAACCCGCCGTGGTATGCCGGATGCCCATGAGCTCCGCGCCAAGCCGGATGCCCAGATATGGGGCAACGCCTCCGACCAATGCCAGGGCGTGGGGTGCGAGAAATTTCCATGTGATCGGCGTGGATGGGGGTGCCATCAGCACGCGTACGCCCAGGCAGAGCGGAAGGGAAAGGACAAACCTTTCATCCACCCAGGGCGCGAGCAGGGCGGTGACAAAAAGCGCCTTGGGTGAGTCGGCAAAGCTCACCAGCACCAAGGCGAAGATCAGCCAAGAATCAGAATAACCCAGCCAGGAAGTTGAAACAAAAAACCACGAACCGGTGGCGGCGAGTAAAGTACCCGATAAAACAACCAGGAACCGGCCGGTTTTTTTGCGTAAAATATAAGCGACAAGCAAGAGGGTGGCCACACAGCCCGCGTGGGGCAGGGTAAAGAACAGGGTTGGTGACATTCCCAGATAGTGGCCAAGGACGGGAAACAGCAGCCGCCACTCGATCACGATGTTGTTGCTCGCTTCAATGCCAGGGATGTGGCTCCAGGGATGCGCGAGTTGCAGGAGCAGGAAATAGGCCCGATGGAGATTGGGGCAGGTGAGCAGGTCGGGCACAGGAAGTCCCACGCCGCGCCAAAGCCAGAAATCCGGACAGAAAAAAATGAGCGACAAGGCTGCGGCCAAAAATGCGCTGCCCATTATCATCCCTCCACCTCGCAATCGTAATCCCAGGGAAAGACGTCCAGTTGGTCGCGGAGCCATGTGATCAAATCATTCAGTCGCGGGAAACGACTTTGCGAGGGGAATTTCTTCCGCCCGTTGCAGTCATGGCGCTTCCGGTTTTTCGACCAGGCGCAGGATTTCCGTGCCGGCGAGCAAAAAAGCTCCCGCCGCATAATCCTGGGTGTGGTCGGCCCTCACGGGAGCCGGCTGGCTGCCGATGACTTGGACCCAGCCGATTTTTCCGTCCGGTTGGATGCGGTTGCAGAGAGCGACCCAGGCCTTCTCCGCCATCGGCCCGTAGGTGGCGCGAGGCAGCAGTCCCCGGTTCACTCCCCACGCGAGTGCATAACAAAAAAATCCCGTGCCACTGGTCTCTGGTTCAGGAAATGCGGACGGATCCAATAAGTTGGTGCGCCACAGGCCATCGTTGCCTTGAAGGGGCGCCAGCGATGCCGCCATGCGCTTGAACAAGCTCTCGTAGTCACCATATCTGGACTCGGTTTTGGGCAGATAACTCAAAACGCGAACGAGCCCCGCGATCACCCAGCCGTTTCCACGCGACCAAAATATTCTCCCTCCATTCTTATCGCGCTGGTCGAAAAACCGTGAGTCCCGATAAAAGAGGCCGGCTTCCTTATCGAATAGAAAGTCGGTTGTGTCCCAGTACAACTGATCGAGTGCGGCGAAGTATTTCGGGTCGCCGGTGGCCCGGCCAAGCTGGGCGTAGACGGGGGGCGCCATGAACAGGGCATCGCACCACGACCACTCTTCGCGGCCGGATCTTGGATTGGCCAGGACCGAGTCGATCCGCGCCTTGATGCCGGCGATTTTTTCCGACGAAGGCGACAATTCGTTTAAAACGAGATAGGTCTGCCCGCAGCATTGGTCATCCGCATGCCGGGGACGAGGGCCGGGTTGCCAGTGGTTTCCCCCGGCCCACTCCGTGGCCAATTTCAAATAAGAGGACTCGCCGGTCGCACGGTATGATTCGATGACACCGATGAAAAAGGACGAACGGACCCAGCCGTTATCCGTTCCCTTGTCGAGATCGCCCTGGGTGCCTCCCGGATGGGAGGCGGCGTATTCGCACACCGCATGCATGGTTGGGAGGATATTTTCAGCCTTGAACCAGTTTTTTTCGGGGCCCGGGCTGGCGGCCTGCGCCCGGCTGGAAAGGCCAAGCCCGAGGGCCATAAACAAGGCGAGCCAGACCGGGCGAAATAAATTCATGGTTACAAGGCTGTTTTCACTGGTCCTCCTGCCCGCGGATGGAAAGAAGGCATGCAAGATTCGAACGGGGTAATATGGCGTGCCTGGTTGTACTGGGTTGGTTCGTGGGTTCGGTGGCCTAAGGGCCCAAGTGGCTGGCCATCGCAATCGTATGCGACCGAAACAGGCGAGGGGGTGGCAGATCGTTACCCTTTAATGCGACCTCCGCTCAATCTTCAATTAGTGCATACGATGCATCCCCTTTGGGCGCCGGGCCGGCCGCTGGATGCTCCCGGCCCTTCCGTCGCAACCGGAGTGATGCAACGTATGCATAAAGCCCCCATTGAAATTTGCGGGCGGCGTGTCGTATGCCTTCGGTGCTCGATTGAACACCTTTCAGGCCCGCTCGATTTATGTGATTCAAGCTGCGGCTGTTCCTTTGAATTTACCCTACCATGAACACCAAGACACCCACCCCAGGGGAACCGCTTTCCGCGGCTCCCGCCCTGCCCAGGCTGCTCCTTGCCGGCGCCTGTTTTTCGCTCGCGGCGATGGCCACCGCGCAGACAACACCCAACGAGACCGATGACACCATGGTGAAGCTTTCCGTCTTCACCGTTAACACGACCAAGGACGTGGGTTACCTCGCCAGCAATGCGGTCTCGGCCACCCGAACCAACACGCCGATCAAGGACCTGCCATTCTCCATCAGCGCGTTTACCCCGCAGTTCATTGCCGACATTAACGCACGCGATCTTTTCGATGTCGTCCGCTACGCTCCCGGTGTGACCACCGGCGGTCGTGAGTTTACCGGCGGCAATGCGTCCTACGTCATTCGCGGTTTTAATCAAGGGCCTGAGATCGATGGCTTCACCTCGGGTGCGGCCGGTATTTATGTCGACACGGCCAATGTCGAGCGCGTGGAAGTGGTCAAGGGGCCGGCCTCGATCCTTTACGGCGCCATCGCCCCGGGTGGCACGGTCAATTATATCACGAAGCGCGCCAAGCCTGCTGCGTTTACCAATGTGACCGCGGAGGTGGGCACCTATAATTACAGGCGCGCGACCATCGACATCAATCAGCCGATCATCAAGGACAAGTTGCTCTTCCGCTTCAACGGCGCCTGGGAAAACAACTACGAATATGAAGTTCCCTCCATTTCGAAGTCATGGGTGGTGGCTCCGACTGTGACCTGGAACATTGCCAAGAATCTGTCCCTTACGGTTAGCGACCAGATCTTCCAACGGCGCGAGACCCCGCCGGCGCTATTCCTGCCGAATATGGTCATCTCCACGCCGTCCAGCATGGTGACGGCACTAAATACGGCGGCTGGCTCCCCAACCCCGGCTTCTGCCCTGGCGGGCGGAAAGTCCGGCCCTGATTCACTCATTAATAATCCATCGGGAGACCCATCGAAGCCCGTTATCAATGACGGCAATGACCTCGGCTTTCTTTTATACTATCCTGCGCTGGCCAAGACGTTCAATTATTCCGCCAAGAGCGACAGCCGGGTAACCAATACTGAATACTTTAATGCCGAACTCGATGCCAAGCTGGGTGACCACTGGGTCGCCCGTGGTAACTTCAATTACAACACCCAGCGTGACACCCAGAAAGTGACCGGCATTGGCACGGTCGGCATCGCGCCTCCCGGCTCGATGACCTTTAATGCCGGCACCGGTACTTGGAGTGTGTCTCCGTCATGGACCGCCCTGACCTCTGCCCAGCAAAACGCAGCTGAGCAGTCCTTTGCCCAGCAGCTGCTCAAGAATCCCTACAGCGTGCAGAGCCTGATCGGCAATCAACCCGCGATCCTGCCGCGTCGTTCGCGCATGGTGGCCACGTGGGGCCATGGCGAAACCGCACAGTTGGATCTTGCGGGGCAGTATGACTTCAGTGCGGTGAAACTGAAACCCTTGGTTGGCGTTTTTTACGACAAGGCCTACGGGTTTAACCGCACGAATTCCAACGCTGGAACCGCCGCCTCGCCGTTTTTTAAGGCATGGGATCTAAACCCGAGCAGCCCGACGGCTTTTACCGATGGCGGTAACTCTGTTTTCAACGGTTCCACTCTGCCTTTGGTGCCCGGATCAAGTTCGCTCACCTTTACCAGCGACCAGGCTGTTTATGGCATCATCAATGCCAGCTTCTTTAACGACCGCCTCTTCACCATCGCTGGCCTTCGTTACAATCGGTCGCAGAACCAATCAATCCAGGAGTTTGGACCTTTAACCGCCGCCGCGCAGCAGGGCTTGAAGAAGAGTGACACTACACCCCAGCTTGGACTCGGTTACAAGGTGGTGAAGGATGCTTTGCTCTATGCCTCCTATAGCGAATCCTACCAAATCCCCGGTACGGCCATTCTGCGGATCAACAACACCCCGACGGCGCCGGCAGCGCCAACCAAGGGCGAAGGAATCGAAACAGGCATCAAGACCGATTTCTTCGACGGCCGCCTCTCTTCAACGCTTGCCGTTTACCGCATCGAGCAGAGAGACCTTGTCCTGACCACCAATAACAGCAGCACGGGTGTGACGTTGGCGACCGATGTCCAGGGCGAGTCAGCAGTGAGCAAAGGCATCGAGTATGAAGTCACGCTTTCACCGACGGACAACTTTCAGATTTATGGCAGTGTGGCCGAGGACGATATTCGTGTCACCAAGGTTCCGTTTGGCCAGCTGGTTTATCTCGGTTCGCATCCGCAAGGCACGGCCAAGACCTTGGCCAACATGTGGGCTCGCTACACCTTCAAGCGCGGCCCGGTTGCCGGATTGTGGGTGGGTGGTGGCTTCAACTATAACGGCAAGTCGGTCGGCGACGCAAGGAACCCGTATTTCTTTGTCCCTTCCTACATCCTTTGGAACAGCGCCGTCGGCTACGATTGGAAATGGCACAAGGTCGGTTGGTCAGCCACCGTGAATTGGCAGAATATGTTCAACAAGTTTTACATCCCGGCCAATCAGCAGGTTGGTTTGCCTTCGCGCGTCTCGTTCGAGCTCGCTGCGAAATTCTGATGAGCAACCACAAAAAATTGCTGGTGAGCACAGAGGGGGACGCTGAATCCCGATAGGCAGACATAGTGGCGGGCCTGCCAAGGTCCGCCACTATTGCTTTTTGCACCCGGCCGTCCGGGGAGTCGAAGCGGGCCGCCCGAGGATTCAGGCCGCCCAAGCCTGCCGACAGGACTTTCCTGGGTTCATGGCTTCCGCGGCGGACGCACGGTGGCACCATCCCGCCAGGAACTTTCAATCAACATTCGATAGGGGTGGTCTGGAATGCCGCGTTCATTGCGGTGAAGCTGGGAGAGCAGAATATCCACCGCCTTCGAGCCAACCATCTGGTTGTTTTGATCCGCCCCGGCGATATCGCCATAATTGTCGTGCCAGTCGAGCAGGGCCGCCCCGACATCCTCCGGCACCCGATATTTCGCAGCGCGGAGCACGTCGATCACATCGGGATTCACCGCAATGATCGCATCGGGCCGATGGCGGCGAAACCAATCCATGAAAGTTTCCTCAAACAACTCCGGGAAGATTTTCGCGGGCACCCGGCGTGCGGCCGGCTGGCTTTGTTGCCAGACCAGGAATCCGCCCAGCCAGCCTTGGTCAACCACCTCGTTTTGCCAGGCGGTCACCGCGAGGCCGATCCGGGCATAACCCCGGGCGGCCAGTTCGCCGGCGACCAGGCGGGCGGTATTGAACTGATGGTTCACCACGCAGTGAAACGGCAGTTTCATCTGCGAAACGCCGAGCCGCACGAGGGCAAATTTATCCCAGGGCAATTCCGGGAAATCCTCCTTGCTTCCGCGGCTGCTGACGATCACGCCGCCAATCCCGCGCGCCTGCAGGATGGCGCCAAGGCGCGGCCCGGTGATGCCGGGCTCCATCGCCCAGTGCGTTTCAAGGCCAAAGCCCTGCTTGATCGCGCGGGCCTGCGCGCCGAGAAAAAAGTCGCGGTAGGTCGCCACCTTCTTCCAGCCATCGAGGGTGGGGTGGGCGCTGAGAAAGGCGAGGGTGCCCAGGCTCATCCGGTTCTGGCGACGGCGCATCGCGCTAAAAACCGAGGAGACGAGAGGATTAGGCACGTAACCCAGCTGCCGGGCGATTTGCTGGATGCGCTTGCAGGTGGCGCGCGGCAGGGCGGGATGGTTGTTCAAGGCCCGGGAAACGGTGGACTGCGATATCCGCGCCCGGCGGGCGATGCGGGACTGGAGCGAACTCATGCATCCAATGCATAAAGGTTGGATGCCCTGGCGCAACCCGCAAATCCATCCGTCCGCCATTTTACCCGCCGCCTGCTAACCCCGTCCGGGGCCACCCCAATGGCGGGCGGAACGTCCACCGCCGGGACCCGGCCCGGGCTTTTAAAAAAAGTCGTTTTTTAATTGACTGACTGCTCAGTCTAGGACAGGGTATGCGGTCATGGCTAGGCCCAAAAGTGAAGACAAGCGGAACGCGATCATGGCTGCGGCGGCTCGCGTGATTGTTACCCATGGGCTGGGCGCACCAACGGCGATGATCGCCAAAGAGGCTGGTATCTCCAATGGCTCGTTGTTTACCTACTTTAAGACAAAGTCGGATCTGTTTAACCAGCTCTACCTTGCATTGAAAACTAGCACGGCCGCGGCAGCCCGGGAGGGACTTCCGGCCGGGGCTGAGCTTCGGGAACAGTTGTTTCACGTATGGTCAAACTGGATGAAATGGTCGGTGGCCAATCCTGACAACCGACGCGCGCTGACGCGGCTCCACGTTTCCAACGAGATTACGCCCGCAACCCGGACGGCGGTGGGCAAGACCATGGCAAATGTCGCCGGATTGCTGGAGAGGAGTCGCGCCCATGGCCCCCTGCGCAACGTTCCCATGAGTTTCGTCGTTGCGCTCCTGAACTCGCTGGCGGATGCCACCATGGATTTCATGATCCACGACCCAGCCAACGCAAAAAAGCACTGCAAGGTTGGGTTTGATGCTCTCTGGCGCGTGATCGCGTGATTTTTTTGGCTTAAAAAAAGACTGACTAGACAAACAACTAAATTAAATGAAGAGCAATCGGCCTGGCAGGCGCGTCGCCCGGGTCCCCGGGCCAATCAAGGAGCATCACCATGAAGACAAAAAACAATACCAATAATAAAACCAAGCTCGGCGGGCAGTTTACGTTTCCCTCCACGTCATTGACGGTCCAACGGATCGGCTACGGCGCCATGCAGTTGGCTGGCCCCGGGGTCTGGGGGCCGCCCAAGGATCCGGAAGCGGCCGTCGCCATCCTTCGCGAGGCGGTCGCTGCGGGCGTGAACCATATTGACACGGCCGACTTCTACGGTCCGCACATCACCAACGAGATCATCCGCAAGGCACTCCATCCGTACCCGACGGGCCTGGTGATTGTCACCAAGCTGGGGGCCCGCCGCCCGGCTGACAAATCGTGGCAGCCAGCCTTCTCGCCTCAAGACCTGACCAAAGGCGTCCACGACAACCTCCGCAACCTGAAGTTGGAAGCGCTCGACATCGTCAACTACCGCTCGATCGGAGCGATCCACGGCCCTGCGGAGGGGTCCATCGCCGAGCAGGTCACGGTACTGGCGGACCTCAAGCGCAAGGGGCTGATCCGCCATATCGGCTTGAGCAACGTCACCGCCGGCCAAGTGGCCGAGGCGCAGGCCATCACCGATATTGTTTGCGTGCAAAACCACTACAACCTGGCTCACCGACACGACGACGCCCTGATTGACGACCTGGCCCGGCAGGGCGTCGCGTATGTGCCGTTTTTCCCGCTTGGCGGGTTCACACCGCTACAATCGTCCACTCTGTCGGACGTTGCCGGGCAGCTCCAGGCTACGCCGATGCAAGTCGCGCTGGCGTGGCTGCTGCACCGGGCGGCCAACATTTTGTTGATTCCCGGCACGTCGTCGGTCGCCCATCTTCGCGAGAACCTCGCGGCTGGTGAGTTGACGCTGTCACGGGAAACCCTGACGAAACTGGACCGTATTGCCGCAACGGCAGTGACGGCGAAGCATTAAGTATGGCTGATGACACAACATTTTCCCTGCTTGAAACCGATGTCCATTGGCAAGCGGTCAGCCGGATTTTTGCCACGAAGGATCACATCCGCCTTCGCCCCATTCGACAGGCCCAGGGCTTCGGCGGACAAGAAGAACACAGAGGACAATATTTCTTTGCGCTCTATGTGATCTTTGGTGGCTAACCTCAGATTGAGGCACACAGGAGCAAGGAATTGGTGGTGCAAGTGAGTTGCGTTGACAAGGGCGATGTAAGGCGAAAAAACTTCCTTCATGAGTCTACATCAGTCGAGCCTGATGAGAATCCCGGAAGTCCCGGCCCTTTCGCCTGAATCGGGGCAGAGCGGTTTGCTGCAACGTTGCTCCTGCGGCAAAGCCGCTGGTCCTCCAGATGGCGAATGCGAAGAGTGCAAAAAGAAGCGCGAGTCCGGTCCGATGCTGCAGCGCAAAAGCGCGCAGGCTGCGACTCCCAGGCCGTCTTCTGCGGAAGCTCCGCCCATCGTTCACGATGTTTTGCGCTCGCCCGGCCAGCCATTGGATTCGGGCACGCGCGCATTTATGGAGCCGCGCTTTGGTTATGATTTCAGCCGGGTGCGGGTGCATGCCAATGCACAGGCAGCGAAATCCGCCGAGGCGGTCAACGCCCAGGCGTACACAGTGGGATCGAACATCGTCTTGGGTGCAAATCAGGTTGGGGCGGGAAATATGTCCCACCAGCGACTGCTCGCCCACGAACTGGCGCACGTCGTCCAGCAAGGCGGCCGGCAGCCCGGCGGTTCGCTGCAGGTTGCGCCGGCCAATGACAGCGCCGAAGGCGCGGCTGACCGGGCGGCCGATCAGGTTTTGTCCGGCGGACGCGCCTCGAATTCGCCGAAGGCCGAAGGCCGCCTCCAGCGATTGGGCGCCAATCCCGGCTGCACCCCACAGCAGGCAACCAGTATCCATCAGGGGATCTTCGATGCCAATAGCATGGTGATAAAAGCGTTGGCCGCCCTCGGTGCCATTCCCATGGCGCCGCGTACGCTCACTGCCCTCGCGCATAATTTTGGGGCGGCGGGTACGGTGGCCAATGCGCCAAGGATCGCCGCCAGTTTGAAGGCCGGTCGCGATGACATGGTCAGAATCCCTCTTTCGTGCGTCAATGCCGCCACCGATGCCAATTGCGGCAATGGCAACTGCGGCGATACGCCAACGGCAGGGGGCCATGCGGCAAATATCTGCTCGGATGTAACGCTCAGCGCGCCACTTGATCCCATTTTCCGGGCCGGGTGTGTCCTGCATGAGTCCATGCATGCCTCTGACGCCAGTATGGGTGCGGCCACGGACTCTTATTCCGGCTGGTTCGGCCATTCATCGACAACGGCTGGCTACCCGGGCCCCAATCCGCTCGCGAACGCGGATTCCTATACCACCCTCGCCATGGAACTCTCGTGACCGTCCTCCTTCGCCCCTTCGACAAGCCCAGGGCTACGGAGGACAGGTCCAACGCCCAAGGATAAACCCAAGTAACAAGGGCGTGTTCCGCACCTAACCCTGATACTTGTTACCTGGTACTTGGTGCCTGACACCCGACATCTTCATAACGCAAGGAGGTTGCGTTGACAAAGTGGATTTTAAAATAAGAGAATTCGGCTCATGAGCACACGCCAGTCGAACCTGATGAGAATTCCGGCGACACCGGCGACGGCGTCTGCGGGCGGGCAAAGTGGTTTGTTGCAACGCAAATGTGCCTGCGGCAAAGCCGCTGGTCCGGATGGCGAATGCGAGGAGTGCAAAAAGAAGCGCGAGTCCGGTCCGATGCTGCAGCGCAAGAGCGGCCGGGCGGCGGCGCCCAGCCAGTCTTCCGCGGTGGCCCCGCCGATTGTTCATGATGTTTTGCGTTCACCGGGCCAGCCACTCGACGCAGCGTCACGCGCTTTCATGGAGCCTCGCTTTGGTTACGATTTCAGCCGGGTGCGGGTGCACTCCGATTCGCGCGCGGCGAAGTCCGCCGAAGCGGTCAACGCCCAGGCGTACACGGTGGGATCGAACATCGTCTTCGGTGCAAATCAGGGCGGGGCGGAAAATGTGTCGCCGCAACGGCTGCTTGCCCACGAACTGGCGCACGTCATCCAGCAAGGCGGCCGGCAGCCCGGTGGTTCGCTGCAAGTCGCGCCAGCCAACGACAGCGCCGAAGGCGCGGCCGACCGGGCGGCCGATCAGGTTTTGTCCGGCGGGCGCGCCTCGAATTCTCCAAAGGCCGAAGGGCGCCTTCAGCGGTTTGGCGCCAATCCCAACTGTACCAAGGCGGAGGCGGATGTTGTCCACCAAGGAGCCTTTGATGCCAATCCCTGGGTTCATAAAACCGTAAGAGCTCTCAATGCCAGCCCTCTGACCCAAAAAACACTCGATGCCCTGAAGCGCCATTTTACCGCGGCCGGCACGGCCGCCAATGCTCCGTCGATCGCCACCAAATTGGAAGCCGGCCGTGCGAGTATGTTTAAGCAGTCGTATGCCTGTACCGATGCAACCAATGACACCCTCTGCGCTGCCGGCAACTGCGGAGATTCAGTGGCGGGAAGCGGCGCCTCAAATATCTGCAGGGCTACGCTCGCGAGCACCGACCCGTATTTCAGGGGGGGATGCGTCCTGCATGAAGCCATGCACGCCAGCGATGCCACCATGACCGTGGACTCTTATTCCGGCTGGCAGGGCCACGCTCAGGCAACTCCCGGCTATCCGGGAGCCACACCGCTGATCAATGCCGATTCATATGTCGGCCTGGCGATAGAGCTCTCGTGATGTTCGCTTCCCAACGAGTGGGAAGCGAACATCACGAACATTCAACATCCAACATCCAACGTCCAAGGACAAGCCGAAGTAACAGGTATCAAGTGACAAGTAACAACAAAGCGCAGTGCGGATTTACTCCTGATACTTGAAACCTGACACCTAATACTTTTCCGATCATGCCTCAGTCGAGCCTGATGAATAAACCGAAGGCCCCGGCCACGTCGTTGGCCGCCGGGCGCGACGGTTTGCTGCAACGCAAAAGAAGCGATCAAGCCTCGGCCCGCAGTCCATTTTCCGCGGAAATCGACCGCCCTTGCGGGCGGGGCGCCCTCACCCCGCATGAGCCGCGCTTCAGTTTTAATTTCAGCCGGGTGCCGGTACATGCCGGTTCACGGTCGGCGAAATTACAGCGTGCGCCGGCGAGCACCGGCGGATTATCCATTGGCACACCGGGAGACCGGTACGAACAAGAGGCGGAGCAGGTGGCCGAACAAGTATTGCGGACAAAGCAACCGGCGGCGGATTCCCGACAGAAAACACGACAAACCGCGCCGCAGATAAATCCGCACCGCGGCGCCTCCGCGAAACGCATCCAGCGGGATCTGCAAAGTCCCTATTCCATTGATGACGGAACCAGCTCGAACAAACAGGGCCAAAGCCCGGATCAAGACCAGGGAACGGTTCAGGCTCGGGAGCAGCCCGGGCAAACCCCGCAACTCACGCGTGAATTTGAAAATCAAATCGGCGCGTTGCAGGGTGGGGGCCAGCCGCTCGCCGGGTCGGTTCGCGCTTCGATGGAATCGCGTTTCGGTCACGATTTCAGCCGGGTGCACATCCATACCGATCAAACCGCGGCGGGGCTCGCCGCATCGATCAATGCGCGGGCTTTTACGCTGGGGCGGGACGTCGTCTTTGGTGCCGGCCAGTATGCGCCGCAAAGCGAAGCCGGCCAGCGGTTGATCGCGCATGAATTAACCCACTCGATTCAGCAGGGTCAGGCGCCCCGTTTGGAACAACCCAAACAGGAATTGTCCGCTTCCAATTCAGGCAACAAAACTGAAACCAACTCTTCCCTGTTCGCCCCGCCTTCGCCGGTCCAGGGAATTTCCGCCGCGCCGGCCGTCGCCCGCACCCTCCAGTGTGTACGGTGGAATCCCCATGTGGACACCGGCAGGAAAGTAAAACCTTGGGGAACCGGACCTGACGGAAGAATACTCACGGCGAGTACCGACGCAGGGACTCCGCTCAGTATTTGGAAACCGGACGACGGCCAGACCTACTGGTGCCATGGATTTACCTTTGGTGGAAACACCGCAGCGGGCGGTCCCTATTCCTTCTGGGGCCAGGACGTGCCCACCGTAATCAACGATGAAGGCTGGGCCCCGCAGGATTCCTGTGCGTCCAAGCGTGGTGACATCCTGGTCTTCGCCGGTGGCAATCCGATCACGCACTCCGGGATTATTCAGAATGCGGTCAACGCGAGCGGCGGCGTGGATGAAGATGGCAGCATGCTCAACTCAAAATGGGGCAGCGGATCGCAAAACACGAGTTCATGGCAGGCGAATGCGCCTTATGGGCAGTACCGGTGCTATTCGAAAACCCCGACTCTCGGCGGCTGCAAGTACCGGGGCGTGAATGAGACTGGAACCAGGCTGCCGTTTCCACCGGGAGATTATCCGCAGCAGCAGCAAAGAAATACCGCGGTCGCTTAACATGATCGCCGAACCCATCAAAAAAACATCCCCGGTTGTTTCCTCGCGCGGAAGCAAGCAGGATAATTGCGGGGTGGCCAGGAGTGCGAAGCCTCGACCGGCGCAGAAGGCAAGTCTGCAAGCGCCCAACGTTGAACACGGAACCTTGAACCTTGAACGGGGGCGCGGAGCGCTCTCGGCCGATTTTTTCGGTGTGCGGCTGCATCCGGATGCGGCCGACATCACGGCGCCGCTGCAAGCGAAAGCTGTCACCCGCGGACAGGACGTTTATTTTCATCCCGGCCAGTTTCAGCCCGGGACACCGCAAGGCGAAGCCCTCATCGCGCACGAACTCGCCCACACCTTGCAGACGCGCCATACAGCCGGCGGCGGCGGATCCGCCTCAATGGTTTCCCAACCCGGCGACGCTTTCGAGAAAAATGCCGATGGGCTGGTCCGCGGCGAAACCACCCGCGCGCTGGTAGCCCCGGCGGGCGCCGCGCTCCGTTCACCGTTCGATTCCGAAAGCGCGGCCGACCGGACCCGCCGCGAGCAATTGCTCCGTTCGATCGGCAACGCCACCAACACACTCATCCGCGTGCTCCAGACAGACGGCCTGCTGAACTTCGAAACGGCCACGACGCGGAGCGGCGTGCGCGGCGTGGTCTACGGCCCGCTCGGGCCGAACTCGGCGTTCACCAGCTATGCCGACCGCAATACACAGATCCGTCGCATCATCCGTTTTCTCCAAGGCATGGGCACGCAATATCGCACGGCGCCGATACCCGGGACTTTTTCTGCTCCAACCTTTGACGCGACGACGGGAAACTATACGTCCTCGGTGCCGTATCCCAAGGGTGGGAAAATAAGCGGCGTCAATTTTCAATCGTCACAGTCCGAATGGGTCGACCTGCAGGCCGCCTACGAACGTTATCTCCAATCGCAAGGGCTGACCACGAGCCAGTCGCCGTATGACATGGATTGGCTCTATCTCGATCCGTCCAACACGGTGCTGCCGGGTGCGGCGCAAGGCGCCCCGCATCTCAACCATGGAACTCAAACGGGAGTTAACATGGTCGTGCCGGACATCGAGCATGAACCGCTGCGGTACTGGCGGTTGACCGGAAATTCGCCCACTCCGCGAGGCAGCACGATTGTCGAAATCTGGCACGACGATCTCGGCTATTATTATATGAACCACGGCCAGCGCATCAGCGTGCCCAACCCGGCCGGGACGCTCTGATCGTGCAGGCCAAAGTAACAGGTATCAAGTGACACGGACACACGCATTAACCATTCCGGACTCGGCAGCCCTGCGCGAGCCCTCAATCAAGCCGCCGCGACACGCGCAGGATGTGCTCCGCTCGCCCGGCCAGCCGCTTGATTCAGCTTCGCGCGCATTCATGGAGCCGCACTTTGGCCGCAGTTTTGGCGATGTCCGCGTTCACACCGACGCGCCAGCGGCGGCCTCGGCCGAGGCCGTGAACGCTCGCGCCTACACGGTCGGCGGACACATCGCGTTTGGGCCCGGCCAGCACAAGCCTGATTCGCCGGCCGGACAGCGCCTGCTTGCCCATGAGTTGACGCACGTGGTCCAACAGTCCGCGGCCGGCGGCGGCCCGGTTTTACATCGACAGCCCAAAGACTCCGATGACCCGTTATATGACGAGAAGAGCGCAATACTGCACTACGGGCACAGGCCAAGCTGCCCGCAGTGGTTCCTGGAGCAACATCTTTGGCCGGCGGCAAACCTGGCTGAAAGAATGACGAGAAAGGCGCGAACCGAATTCATCATGGGCGATGCCGACATATTAGCCCGGAACTATTTTGGGAATAAGTTTCAGGACTACCGACAGCGCATCATAGAAACGCTCGAAAAGACCCGTGATTTTCTCCAAAGTGACTATCAATTTGAATGTGTTAAGGACTGCGATAACGATCCCAAAAAAGGCCAGGCCTTCGGCTATTCACGTGCAAACTATAACAGGAAACTGATCTACCTTTGTACCAATACGATCCCGGGCAACTTGTATGTGAGTGGCGTGGCCAAGGTTATCATTCACGAAGCATCGCATCTGGCGGCGGATACAGAGGATCCATCGATTATCGCCAACCTTACCGGTGGGGAGACGGATGTATGTGATCCCACTGATTCGGATGCGGCCACCAAACGCGCTGCCTGTTTTGCCGCATTTGTCGGGGACCAATGGAACTGGAAGGCGAAAGCCAAAAAATAGCGAAACCATGGCTGCCGCCAGGTTCAACCAATGCATCAGTCGATTTTAAGCATCAAACCGGAAAACTCGGGGCTGGCGTCTTCCGCCCAGCGCAGCGCCTGGCGACGGCGCAAAGGCGGGCAGGCTTCGACTCGCAGGCCGACTTCTACGGAAGATTCGCCCATCATCCACGAGCCGCGCTTCGATTTTGATTTCAGCCGGGTGCCGGTGCATGCCGATTCGCAGGCGCCGAAATTGCAACGCGCGCCGGCCAACGCCGGTCCATTGTCGATCGGCGCTCCGGGGGACCGTTACGAACAAGAGGCGGAGCAGGCCGCCGACCAGGTGATGCGAATGCCGGCGCCGTCGGGCGTCCGACCGGCGCTGGCGCAGGGCGCTCCACCACCGATGAACATCGTGCAGCGCGCCTGCGATCAGGCCACGACCCATGTCAGCGACGCGCCGGCCATCATCGAACAGGCGCGCACCGAAGCCATTCAGTATGTCAATGCCGCGGTCCCGGTCGTAATGCACGGCTTGCATGAAAGACCTGATTCCTGGTTCGGCATGATCGCCCGCGAACTCCTTGACCGGCATTTTCATTGTCCGACGCAAGAGCAGTTGGACTACATCCTGATGACGTTGCAGGAGATCGGTGCACTGCTACCGACGGTGGAGATCGATTGCTTTGGCAGTGAACATGGTTTGCTGGGCGAGCATTTCACACGAAGCATGGACTTCACTAGAGGCATGCTGTACGCAGGTTTTTTCCACGATCCGCAGCCGGCCCGTGCAGGCACGTTTGTTACCATGGTTGCGCAACTGCTGTCGCGATCCCAATCGTACAACCGGCATGATTCTCGTTATAACGATTTTATCCGCACCGGTCCCGGGCTCATGATGAACAACTCATACTCCTATGGCTATTTCAGCACCGCCGCCGCGGGTCATGAACTGGTTCCCGAACCGCCGGGCGGCGTGACCTGCCGTCCGCCGGAGCCCGACCAGCCGCCGGCATCTTCTCCGCCTTCGACATCATCAGCGCCGCCAGCGGCGTGTTACTCCCAGGGAACGCCCACCAGTCGCCAGATCGTGATCCCCAGGCCACCGAAACGAGCCCATGTGTTGACGACATCCTCGGACCTCGATGGCGATATCCATGAAGAGAGGATCGATCACGATGGACGTCGTTTTGTCTGCGACCATGGTAGAAGGGTTGAGCAGAGATGGTGAGCCATCCATTTGGCACCTGATACCTTCCCGGCTCCCACCACCAACTCCGAACATGCATCAGTCGAGTCTCATGACCAGACGGGAAACACCGGCGATTTCGTTCGCAGCCGGTCGCGGCGGTTTGCTGCAACGCAAGAGTGATCCGGCTTCGGCGCGCAGGCCGACTTCGACGGAAGCCCCACCCATCGTCCACGACGTTTTGCGCGCACCCGGCCAGCCGCTCGATGCGGCTTCGCGGGCATTCATGGAGCCGCGCTTCGGCTATGATTTCAGCCGGGTGCGGGTGCACTCCGATTCGCAGGCGGCGCAATCCGCCGAGGCGGTCAATGCGCAGGCTTACACGGTCGGTTCGAATATTGTTTTCGGTTCAAATCAGAGTGGGGCAGGAAATTTATCGCACCAGCGTCTGCTTGCCCATGAGCTCGCGCACGTCGTCCAGCAAGGCGGCCGGCAGTCCGGCGGTTTGCTGCAAGTCGCGCCAGCCAACGACAGCGCCGAAGGTGCGGCCGATCGTGCGGCTGACCAGGTTTTATCCAGTGGACGGGAATCAACCCGCACGACCCAACGTGAAAAGGGATCGGCGCCGACGCTGCAGCGTCGGCCGGTCACCACCGATCTGCCCACGGTGGCGCAGTACGAGTGGACCGGCACCGAACAGCGCAAGACCAACACGCGGATCAATCAGGCCTATGTCAGCCTCAGCTACGAGCCGACGACAGGCGATTTTACCTGCAGCTTCCATCTCCGCTGGCGTTTCCCGGCCGCCTGGGCGGAGCCGAAGCGGGCAGGCTACGTCGACGACTTCGTTCGGGTGGTCAAGGCGGCATGGGAAAATAAATTTCCGTTGAAAAAGTTTGAAAAAGGCGCCGCTACCTCGACGACAGCCAGGGTCCTGCTCGATTTCGACCACATTCGCGCACCGGATATGGGCAATGATACCGAATACATCAATTGGCTGATGAATGATCAGGACCAGGCTCATAATATGCGATGGACGATGAATGTTCACGATTCATTCCAATACCGTGACAAGGTGAGTGCTCCCAGTGTGGATCTTGATCCCTCGGCCAATACGCCCCAGACCATTGATACCTCGTCTTTCAAAGATACGACCTATACGAACCAAGGTGGCACGATGCAACCGCCGGCGTATCAACACTACCGTGACAAGGGTATTACCCCGAGCCAAGGGTCTGCGCCCGGCGGCAAGTACACCCAGACGACCTCGGCCCACGAGTTCGGACATATGATCGGTCTCGCTGACGAATATGTGTTGTCAGCCGATGACTATCATGACCTCGCGAGGGCGAAAGGCCAGCCCGCCGCTGATGCCGAACTGGGCAAACGGAAAACGGCTTCGGCCCGCATCGAGAATTCCGGCGGGCAAGTGACCCGGGACGCCTACGGCCCCTTCGCCGACTTTCTGCACACGCTCACGGCCGAAGACTGGCGGGTGGGGTAGCGACTTGGTAATTGGTAATTGGTGGTTAGTAGTTGGGAAATCAGTGTTCGATGTTGGCTGTGTCCCCTAATGCCTTGAGCTTGCTGGTGGCGAACCTGTCAATCCCATCAAAGAGCCGAAGAATAGATGTTCGAAGTCTGTAACCAAATACCAAATACAAACTACCAAATACCTTACTTTAATCACTTCTTCTCGAACGCGTCGAGTTGCTCTCCAGCCCGGATCTCATCCGAGTTCCATCGTTCGCCCGGGCTTCCGCCGTCCATCTGGACGTCGTCGAATTTCAGAACCTGGCCTTTTAGCGAGGGATCGGCCGCCTCCTGCTTGGCCCGTTCCGTTGCAATATTGTTTTTGATCAGGGTTCCGGATGCTCCGTTTGACGGCTGGTCGAGAAGTTCGAAGTTGCCCATCGAATTGAAAAAATCCCGTTTTGAATCCGGGGTCACCTGCAGCTCGATCACATGGTCCACCTGCATGGGAACACTTTTCGTGCGGGACCAATCCGGCACGCGAATTCGCCTTTCGCCGGCCTCGCCGGTGAGGCCCAATTTGTGGCCGCGCTCGTAGACCTCCGCCGGAATTCCGAATGAACCGCCGATCCGAAGAGCCTGGTGCCATTTGGCATCCTGGTCGGGGTTGCCGCGGTTATAGTTGGGATCCGATTGGAGCGTGCCAAGCCAGGCGCGGTACGTCGCAAAATGGGGCGCCTTCTGCTGCGGGAGCAAAAGCACAAACGGGATTTTCTTTTTCTTATCGGGATCATTGGGTGCGGGGACAACGGGAGCGACGGGTACAGGTTGCTTGCCCGGCGACGGTGCTGGATCCGGGGCCGGCTTGGGCTGGGGCACGACGTCGTTGGCCGGCGTCGTCTTCGGCGCCACGTTTGGATCGACTTTGGGCAGCGGGGCCCGCTCGATTTTGAGCGCGGTGTTGCCCTTGACCGCGGGCGGGGCCAGCTCACCGGGCTGGGATATAGCTCGGGCACGCCCCCACGGTCCCTGGATTACATTTCCACCTTCCGGGGTCCCGGCCAGCGAGCTTTTCGCACTCGCGAGGGCGTCGCTCGCGGGCGGCAGGCCCTTGGGGGTTGGGGTCGGAAGAACCCTTCCGGCAAGCAAAGAAGCGAGAAAAACCACCAGATTCGCTTCGACTGCAGTGATTCGCTGGCCGAATTTTTTCGCTGCGGCTTCAATCTGGTCGTCGCTGGTGGCATTGCCGGCTTCATTTTCGAGGTCACCCCACGCATTGGCCAGGGTTATAATATTCGAGATTCCAAAGACGCCGGTGCTCAGGATCGCGATGGTGCTCAGCGCGGCGGCAAGTTTGCTGAAGACCGGCTCCGGCACGATCCACAACAACACATAACCTGTAATGGCGACTACCAAGCTTGCCCGGAAAAACGGATCTTGGGCTATCCGGACAAACTCGTCGCTGAAGCTGCCGTATTTGGAGGAACGCTGGAGTGCGTCCGCGATGCGATCCGAGCGGGCTTTGGCCAGCGCATCTTTATGGGTGCTCCGCGAACAGGTGGGGTTGCGCAGCCTTGCCTTGTCGTTGTCAGTTATTTGGACATCCGCACCGTCATAACCCGATTCGTCGCGGCAACCCTTGTTCAAGCGGGCCCACTCTGCATCGTCCGGCACGCCAGAGCGGTCGCCATTGAATCCACCAACTTCATAGATGCAAAGTTTCTGGAGATAGAGCGGCGTGCAGTCCTTGGCGTCCTGATCTGTCAGTTCATTTGATTCGTTGCTTCCACCATCGGCCGGCGCGCCTGCGTCGGCCGGGTCTTTCTCCTGCCGGGCGAGTTTCACGGGGCGTGGTGCGAGACTCTGCAACGGGCTGCCGTTCGCACCCCGATCGACGATGTGTTCCGCAGTCTTGTTTGCCTCGTGCTCCGACGCATCGCTTTCGCTGCCAATTTTCAGATCCCCGCGAGAGGATGATGCGCCCGCCTGTTGGACCACATGCGCAAGCTCATGCGCGAGCAGCCGTTTTCCCTCGGTCGTGGAAGGCGCGTATCGGTCGTGGTCAAACACCACATCCTGCCCGACGGTGTAGGCCTGGGCGCCCACCGCCCTGGCCGATTCGGCGGCCAGCGGTCCGGCATGCACGCGCACCCGGCTGAAATCGTGGTTGAAACGCGGCTCCATGAAATCGCGGGCACCCGAATCAAGCGGCTGGCCCGGCGATTTTAGAACGTCATGAACGATCGGCGGAGCCAGGGAGTGATGTGCCTGGGTCCAGCTTGAAGTTCGCTTGCGCTGGAGTCGTTTGGTGTCTCCGGATTCATCGGACGAACCAATCCCGCCGCAGCAGGCGCATTTGCGCCGGAGCAGGGGTTCCCGGCCGGGTGAAGGAGACGGTTGGCTGGAGGACGGTGATTCCCGCTGCGTCTTTATAACCGGAGCTGTGACTCGTTGGGTCATTTGCGGGTGGGAATTAGTAGTTTGTAGTTAGTATTTGGTAATTCGTAGTTGGTCGTGAGCAGTTGCCGTCTGTCGTGAACGTCGGAATCCCAGATTTCATGTAGCCAACTACTAATTACAAATTACCAAGCGCTAATTACAAAATGCCTCACACATCCGGAAAAACACCGGATCCTCCTGCTTCACCCGGGCCTCGATGCGTCTTCCAACCGCCGGATGGGATTTGGTGCCGCCAATCAGGTGGGTGTATCCCTTTTGGATGGCCTGCTGCCAGTCGAACGCTTCACCACCGCCCCGGAACAGATGCCTGATCTTTATCCCCCGAAAGGGCGAGACAGGGTGGAAGCGGTGATAGGCCGCGCAAGCTGCCAATAAAAACTGCTCGACCAGCACGGTGTAGGGCCGCTTGTCGCCGAGCCGCGCCCAGGCGGGCCGGTGTTTCGGATTCAGGACCAAATCGAGGGCCAGACCCGAGTAGTAGCGAATAAACTCAATCTGCGTACCACCAATGATGCCGCAGTTTTCCTGGGGAAAATAATCTTCATCACGGGATCGCGCCCATTGCCACTCGACGGGCAATTCAATTCCAGCGGAGGCAAAACTCTGTTCAATTTCATGGGGGCCCCCGAAACAATTGGTCGGGTGGGCCCCGGGATATTCGGGATGCTGGGCAAACAACGGGGCCTGGAGCAAATGGGGCGGCAATGGCTTCCACAAGAACACATCCGTATCCAGGTGCACAAAGGGCCGGTCTTGAATGTTGTAGGCCATGAGTTTTCCCAGCACCCACCAATCCGAGTCCGCACCTTGCAGGCGTTCCAATTCGGTTGATACATGGGAGAACGAGAGGCCAAGTTGATCGACCAGCAGCTTCTTGCCGGCGCGGTCCGTGATCAAAACGGTTTCCGGGTAATGACGGGCGGCGGCCCGAAGCGAAAGTCCCCAGGCCAGCAGATGGTGCAGGGGTTTGTTCCAGCCGAAGTTCTTTCGGTCTTCGAAAGGACGGCTCCAAAATGACCAGACGGCGCGCATGGGAAAAGTTCAAGGTTTCAGGTTCAAGGTTCAAAGTTCACGGTTTCATTTTGAACATCCAACATCCAACATCGAACACCCAACGCCCAAGTCCGGTCGGCTGAAAATCTTAGACTTCGATGCATGGATTTACTTGGATGTTGGATGTTGGACGTTCGATGTTGGATGTTCGCGAAGCCGAGGTGATGATTAAGAAGTCCCTCCGCTTGTTTTTTTTGGCTTCGCCACCTTGATGGGGGTCGCACCGGGTGGGGGATTGCCCAACGGAGTCTGGCTGGAAAGCACGACGTCGCGATACAGGCTCGCACCGGCGTCGATCGTAAACGCGGTGGAATCGATGTAGATCGGCTGCCCCGCCTCATTCAAGATTTCCAAATACGCGGTGAGCGGAGTCGGCGCCGGGCTGGATGCATCGGGAGTGTTGCTGAGCGTAAAATAACCGGTGGCATCGGTGTAAGCGTAGCCATAGGCGCTCAAAAATGATTTCTGCTCGTCCACCAGACAAACGGTGAGCGTCGCGATTGGTTGCAGGTTTTTGTCCCGCACGCGGCCGTGCAAAACCCAGCCGTTCGCGGGGACGGTGGGCGTGGTGGTCGTGGCGATGTCGCGGGTCGCGCCCAGCACGCTCGCCAGCGATTGCTGGGTGGTGATGGAATCGTTCAAGGCCACGACCTCAGAGTCGGCGGCCCCGTATTCGGCCGTGAGTGCGGCGGCCTCGCGCTGCTGCTGGTTGAGCCGGGACTGGCGGATCAGCGTGAGACCAGTCAGTTGCTGCGCGGTCAGGGCATCGTTGTTGGACGCCCAAGCGTCGTTCATCAGGCTTTTGGCCGTCGCGGCGTTGCCGCTGCTGTCTTTTGAATTGATGTCTAGGGTTTCAGCCATGGTTGCACCTATGAGTTGTTGGATTTGGTTAGACGTTTCCGGCCACATTCGTGGGCAGGATGGCCCACAGCGGATTCGAGGCGGTGTTAAGCGATTCAATGTTAATCAGGCCGAGGATGAGATTCGACAGGATCACGGACCTGAGGCGTTCCTGGAAACGGTTGCCGATGGACCGGACCGTGATGCCGACGAGCATAACGTCGCAGATAACCCGCTCCTCGACTTGGGATTTTAACCAGCACTGGTTGTCGTGAAATCCGATATCGTCGCCGGTCGCGATGAAAACCGAGGTCAGGATCTTCGATTGGCTTCGTTCCAACTGGAGCGAGCACCGGTTCTGGCTGAAGAGCACCGGGCCGGGGGCAATCGCCCCGACGATGCTGTTCGTCTTGGAGGCGGCGAGGGCCGTGGCGAAACTTATGCCCTGGGCATTCCCCGCCAGCAGGAGGTCCACGATCTCGGCGGCCTTGGTGACGGGTTTCGGAAACTCCACTGGCGTGCCGAAGTTGAGCACCATCACCGTGCTTGCGATCACGGTGCCTTCTTTCTTCACCGCTCCGCTGGTGGCAAACTGATTGGCCTGGATGGAAAATGCCCCCAGCCCGGTGACGGACAAGGCCAGGCCAACGGGGACCTTCACGACGTTTTCCTGCACGCACAGCGCCGGAACATCGCCGAGGTAGATCGATCTCGCCTGCCACACTCCCGGGTTGTAGGTGGTAAAGTTTTCCAGGTAGTAGGTGAGCCCCGAGGTCGCGGCGGGCGGTGTGACCATCGCAATGCAAATTCCCGCGCGGTAGCCGGAAAAGCTGGTGACATCCGCGGTGTTCCAGTGGCGCAAATCAAGGATTTGATTCCGGCTGATCTCGACCTGTTCGCCGTGCAGAACGAAGATGCCGCACACCGGGTCTTTCAGGGTTTCGCCCGTGTCCGTAATCTGGTTGTCGCGTATGACCAATCCCGCGACGTCCCCCACGCTGATCGCGCCATAACCCATGTTGGCACTGTCATTTGGCGTCAGCTCGGTGATCGCCCGGTTCGGGCAACTCGTGATTTCGTTCTCCACGATGAACAGCCCGGTTGCGGAAACGACCTCCGGGTTGTCCACGAGGTTAAAGAATGCGACGGGACCGATGCCGCACAGGCCCATGTTGCGGATACGGTTGTTCTCGATGTGCAGGTTGGTCAGCCTTCCCTCAAGGACGATCCGTCCCTTGTTGCCCGCAGTGTCATAGACCATGTAGGTCGGGAAAAGCAGGCTTTGCAGGCAGCACTCGCCGGTGGGCTGGCCGGGTGGAATGACGCCGACCGGCCCCCCGACAATATTTCCCTTCGGGTCGATCAGCACCAGGCTGCCGAGGGTGATGCCGTTGCCGCGTCCGCCCTGAATCTCATTTCGCAGGATATAAATGTCCCTCGAGATTCCGCCGACCTGGATTCCGCCCGGGCCCGCCGGTTGCATGGCCGTGCTCGTGGGTTTCTTTTGCATCATCTCGGTGGCCGTGAACTGCTGCTCAATGGCCTTGATGATATTCGGATTGAACTGGGTGATGACATTATTGCCAGGGGTCGTCGTGGCTGCCGTGGCCGGCGCCAGATCCGTTTGCACAATTTGAGGCAGCACTGCGCCCGAAAGCATGCCGACCCAGTTGTCCAGTACCTGAATTTCCTGGCCGCTGACATAAACCGCGGGCTGCTTGCTATCCAAACGATCGGCCATGGCGATTTTGCATCGCTCGATCCGCACGGTGTTGCTCTTGTTGACGTAAATGCCAGGCTGATCGGTGCCGGCCACGATCAGATTCTGCATCACAACATCCTTCGTGCCCTGGGCCTTGATCCGCTTGATGAACACATCGTTCACGCTGCCGGCGAGTTGCTTCGCGCTGAATTGATCGAGCAAAATGCCGACGCTTCCCTGGTCGGTTTCGACCGTAAACGAGTCGAGGACGATATGCTGGGAATTTACGATCGAGATGACGGGTTTGTTGTTGGGATTCGCCGCGAGCAAACTGGCGGAGGCGATTCTCGTTTCGGGGCCGCAGCCATGGATCGCGACATCGACCCGCCCGTAAATTTCCACGTTCTCGAAGTAACGCCCGCCCAGCACGCAAATTTCGCCGCCTTCGGGCGGGAGGTGCTTGATGGCCTCATTGATCGAGGTGAAATCGCCGAATGAATTGACGCCGTCGCCCACATGAAAGGTGCAGCAAGTGGCGCTTTCGTGCTTGGTGAGGGGCGGGAACTTGCGGCGGCAGTCCTCGACCGGGAACGTATTGGTTTGGGCGTCCCAATGAATGCAGGCCAGGGGTGCGCGATAGATCGGGGTGCGCAGCGGATGCTGGCGGATGTTGCCGTCGCTGCCGCAGGGAGGCCATTCGATCTGGCCGGTCGCCGTGCGCGCGGGGATGAGCCAATAATCGCCGGATTCATATTGGCCCGGAGAAAACCGGACTTGAACGCCGTTCTCCAGGTCGATCCAGGTGTCCGCGACTATACTGACGCCATCGGGCCCGGCCGAGCTTCCGAATTGGTCCCAACGGCGGACGCGGGCGTTGATGCCCGGGTCAATGCCCACGGCCGGTTGTTGCAGGATAAGCGCCAGCGATTCGGGAACCGGCTTTTGGACTTGGATTAATGCGCCGGGCTGGTTCGGAGACTGCCCGAAAAGATAACTGTCGTCGGTCAACTCGACCCAATTGTTCGCCTGGAAGCCCAGGTTTGCGTCCGGCCCGAGGCTGTTCACCGTCAAGGTGGAAGCCGATACATTGGTGACGGCGGAGACAACCGATCCGTTTTCCCGGGACCATTTGAAGGTGGCTGTGCTGGCGTCGCCGCCTTTGTGGATTTCGACGCGATAAAGCTGGTTTTCCAAGCCGCGATAGCCGGCTTGCGGAGTGGGTTCACACGTGCAGTCGGGCCCGCCCGGGGTGGTCTGCGCGCTGAGCGTGCCGGATGAGTGCAACTTTCCCGGCTTGTACATATCGGCGCAGCATGCGCCGGGCTTGACCGTTACCGGGGCAACATTGGTGGCGGCCAGCGGCACGACGGTGCCGGGGGCCGCAGGAGAATTTGGTGAATACGGCTCGGCCACGACGCGCCACACCGTTTGCAAGCGTGCCGTCGTGTCCGCCAGGCCGAGAGCCGGTTCGCGCAGGCACGGATCATCGAGGGCTGTGACCAGCCGCTGCCAGACCTCCAAATAGAGGCGAATGGCGTAAGCCGAGCCGTTGCTCAAATCGGCCAGCAGTTCGGCATCGGTCAGCGCTGGATTTACGAGGAACGGCTGGCTGGCATAATCGAACTTGGCCAAGCTCTCGCAAAGGATTCCCTCCACGTAATACCGGCCCCGGCCGATCATGATGGTATGCGCGCTTGTGACGGTGATGCCAAAACCAACGTCGCCTTCCGGCCCGCCGTAAGGCCCGATGATGTCGATGATCTCCGTATCGCGGATATGATTATCGATGGCGCATTGCTCGTTGGCATCGGCATCGAGCGCGACGCGCCCCTGCTGTTGAAGCACCGCGGTGTAGTGCTTGTTCAGGTTGTTTCGAATCCGGCTAAAATCACCTTTCATGGTAGTACCTTGGTTTTCTGTTTTTGTAACTTTGAGATGGTTTCTAAATTAAATGGGCCCCGATTCCCAGGTGGGCCAACTCGCCGGCGTCCCCATCGTCATCGCACGCTCCGCCCGGCGGTGTTCCATAGCCGTAGCCATAGACATGGGGAACGCGCGGTTTGACGATGGGCTTGGAGGGCTCGAGAAAAATGCCGGCTTCCAACCCGACGGGCAGGTATTCCGGTGCGCAGAGTTGCACGTTGCGGATGCCAAGCGTTTCTTCCCGCGAGTGGAAGGCGCCCATTTCGGCACCGTCGTCCGCGCCGGTCCAGACGGCCATGGGCACGTACCCGCTCAGCATCACGTAGGAGGGATGGCCGTATTGCAGGGTGATGAAATTCGGCCAGAGCTCGGCCTCATGGCTGGGATCGTCGGGGATGCAGCGGTACTTTTTAGGCGTAATGTTGTCGTTCGGCACGAAGCAGAACCGGACACATCCGACCTGCCGGCGGTTGGACCAGATCGCGGCCTTCCATGGATCGTGGCGCGGGCGTCGCGCCAGGAAAATTGTGTTGGAGGCAAGCTGCATCGTGCGGGTCCATAATTTCCCGATGACGGTGGAATCTTCGATCCGCAGGTCGGCTCCATCGGAGGCCAGGTCCGAGCCCGCGTAGGCGACATTGCTTGGGCAGCAGCTGTCGATGATGCTCGAGCTGATGCACGCGCTGCCGCCGGCCGCGATGCCGATCGGTCCGCTGATGCAGCTCGACAGGGTCAGCGCGACACCGATGGCGGATGCCACGATGCTCGGTTCGCCGGGTTCAACCGGCTTGCCATCGCGCGCCAGCGAGATTCCCGGCACCAGCGTGGAATCCATCAGGTTCACGCCGGTGGCGTCGCCGGTGATTTCAAGGGCTCCGGAGATCCACAGTCCGCTGATGAACAGTTGTCCCGGTGGAGGAACCACGCCATTGGCTTCAGGGAGCTGAACTCCCTGCACCTGGATGTTTCCAGTCAACGTGGTGCATGAACCGTCAAAGCTGGGAATGTCATCCGCATGAATCTCGGCGGCCAGGATCCAAAGCTGGCTCGTGGACGGGAGCGTGATCGCGGCGGCGCCGGTCAGGTTCACGCTGGCCGACTGAAATCCGGGCAGGAGAATGATGCCGACGGCCCCCGGAGCCAAAGCGTTCCACGCGGCAATGGCTGATTCGAGGGTGGGGGTCAACGCGGTCCCGACCTGGGCGGTGAACGTGGGCTGCGCGGGCGGATTGACCGTCCGCGCGTAAGCGCCGCCGCCGATGTATCCACCAGAGCCATACGTATAAGAAACCAGCAGTTGTTTGGGGACGGCAATATTGGCGGCGAATTGAATCCGGCCGAGCATCGGGTCGATCGAAATTTTTCCCGCCATGGTGCAGCCCCAGTCCCCGCCCGGCCCGTCCGAAAGGTCGCGGCAGCAAATATGCGAGGCGGGGACCGGCACTCCGTCGGCGGTGAGCAAAATGCTGGGGCCATAAAAAGCCGGGATGTTTTTGGAGAACTCGCGTCGGCGAATCGGCTGGGGCACATCCAGGCGCGTGGTCAACCCGGCAAAAGAATCGCGCGGTGCGACGGTATTGAACAAGGGCAGGTTCTGGCCCAGCGGGCTGAACAGGTAACGCTGCTGGTCGATCACGAAGGCGGGCGCGTTGGTGACCGTCAGGTCCTTTTCCCAGCGCCAGAGATAAATCCCGATGTCCGGGATGTTGAACCGGCCGCCGCCGTGCAGGTCGATATCCAGCGGGGTGGGATCGGGATCGACGGCCTTGCGCCCGCGCGGCGCGATGCGCCGGACGTCGATGGTGCGGTTGATGGTGTCGAAGGCGGAATCGAGTTTGTCCAGTTGCCCGCCGTGGCGCAGATCGAGGGTGGCCAGGTTGTGGGGACGGAGGTGGCGCATGCTCTGCGTCGTGATCAGCCGCTTGAAAAATTCGACGCCGACGGCGGGCAGCCCGGAAACATCCATCGCGACCTGCTCGAGGTCGAGAAGGGTTCCCTTGCGACGCCGGTAGCCGATCGTATTGGCGACCACGGCCCTTCGCCCGGCGGCGGCCGCAATCTCGTAGACGAGGTCCGCGCCGACGAGGTCGCCGATGTAGGGAACGACCCAGGATGCGCAGGTCTCAATAAATTCGTCAGCGTAGAGCTGTTGGATGTCGTCCTGCAGAACGGCCACCTGGCCGGCGATCACGCCGAGCAGCGCTTTCAACGGCTCGCCGTTTTCCGCGTCGCGGATGCGATAGACGGCGGGAAGCAGCTCGTAGATTTGTTCGGGGGTGAAGCTCATGACGATTGCAAGATCAAGCCCTGGCACGCGGGATCGAGGAGGAGCAGTTCAGCCGCCTTCATGGAACCGTCCGGGCCGGGCATCGGCGAGGCCGCGCACAAGACGGGGGGAAGCGGCCCGGCGGCCGGCCCGATGTCGGCGCGATAAAAGGTGTTGATCTCAACGGCGACCACGCCCGGCACCTGCTGGATCAACGCGATGACCTCGCTTTGGGCGACGCCCTGCCCGAACTGCCTCTGGTCAAAACTGAAGGCCGAGGTCAGCGCCGCCCAAACCTGCGCGAGCACCAGTTTCGGATCGTAGTTGTAGGTGTCGACCTGCACGTTGGCCCCCACGTCGAACACGACCGGAGTATAAGTCTGGACGAACACCGGGATGTAAGGATTGCCGATATTATGGAGCGCCGTGATGAGATAGCCGGTCGTCGGCTCTCCCACGGTGGCGCCGGCCGGGCCGGCCACGGTCAGGAAAACGCCGCGCACGGTGCCGGCCCACGTCCAGGTGGCCAGCGCCTTGGCAATGCCGCCAAACACGAGGGAATAGTTTTCGTAATCGTCCAGCGAAACGACGCGGTCGAGGGTCAGCACGTGCAACGGCGCGCTCACCCGCGCGGTCTCCGCGGTGTCGGGATCGCTGGCGCCCGTGGCGGGCGAGGGGTTCATCGAGCTTTTCAATCCCTGCGGACGATCCAGCGGCTGGGACAACTGGCCGGCTTGAACCATGCCGGCCAGGCCGATTCCCTTGCGGTAAACGGCCCGGATGTTCATCGACCCGGTGGGCGTGCGCGCCCCGGCAATGCCATCGCCGAATTGAACTGTCACCGTCCCGTCCTCGTTCCTGAGCGTGATAAAGACCCGATCGTTGGGCCCGGAGGCCAGGAAGTTATCGACTTCGTGCCATTGAATATTGTTCACCCACACCTGCAGCGTGGAGGCAACGCCCAGGCCCGACGGGGAACTGAGATAGGTGAGGGGAGATTGCTTGAGTGTGAATTGCAGGGCGGGATTGGTCGCGTCGCCGTTGCCGAGGATTTCATTCGTCGTCTGTCCATCGGTCGCCAATGCGACGTTGGCGTTAACGGCGACCGTACTGCGGTCATAGATGCCCGCCAGCGGCTCCGCAAACATCAGGGTGGTCGTCAACCCATTGGGGCTGGAATCCTGGACGATCGCGGCCTCGCTGACTGTCGGATCCTTGCTGTCGGCCGGCAGCAATTGAAAATCACCCGTGTTTTGCAGCGTGCCCGTGACCCCGCTGGTCGTGATCACCTGCCATTCCTTGGTCGACGGCGGAAACTGGGCCACGATGAAAACCTGGCCTTTTGTCACCGGCTGCCCGGTCGAAGCGCCTTGGGGGACGAATCCCGTTGGATTGGCGGTGAGGGCCTGCAAGCGAAGCCATTTTCCGGATATTCCGACCGCCTGTCCGACATTGAGCTCCTGGACATCGGCAATGACCAAGGAGGAGCCTTCGACGGGTACGAGCAGACCTGGTTGCCGGGGGTAGGTGGAATCCAGGGTCCAAGGCTCCAATAAAGGTGGATCGACCGGCGCAAGCTGGGCGCTCTGGACGTACACGGCCTCGCTGCGGGTGTGACCGGCAATCTCGCCCAGTAATCCAGTCGGCGTGGCGCTGATGACTCGGGGTGAAACATAGAGACGTTGCTCGTTTTCGAGTGTCACCCGGGTGGTCTTGGCCGTCAGCGTGAAGTGCATCGGCGCAAATTCATCGGCCGCGGAAATTTGATACAGCACCGGCTCGTTTTTATAGAGAAACACGAGCCATTGGGGATCGCCGCCCGCGTCCGGCGCCAGGCCCGCATACGTCGCGTCCAGGCAAACTTGATTGCTGCCCGTCCCAAACATCCCCAGGCCAAAATTCCAATCCGGACCGCTGGTATAATCCGGCGCCTTCATAATCGGAATGGTGGTTGCCAGTGTCCGGGGATCGGGCGATGTCGCGCCGTAGATGAGGGCCTTTTTCCGGAAGGCGTGCACGGCGACGTTCGTTCCATTGATCGCGCTGGAGAGGCCCTGATCCCACGCGACATACGTGTTGCCCGACATGGAATCGATCCTGACCGCCGTGACAAAATGAAAATCGGCGAATTGCTTGGTCGGGTCGGTTGAAGTGGTGACAAAAAGAATGGCGTCGCCGACTTGCAGATTATTGTTGGTGCCGGCGAGCCAGATCGAGGTGTCTCCCGGTTTCAGCATCCATGGATTGGTCGTCTGTGCAGGGATCGCATTGAATGCAATGAAGGCCGACAAGTCATCCGAGGTTTCGAACACCTGCGGGGTCTGGCCCGGGCCAGGCACGCTTTGCACGCGGCTTCCCGCAGGAATGAGCACGTTTTCGGGCGAACCCGGCGCGTTATTGAGCGTGAACGCGATATAGGCCGAAGCCGAAACGCCCGGCGCCGGCTTGTATCCCACCAAACGCGCCAGCTCGAAAACCGAGCGCTGATCCACCGCGGTCCGGAGATAGAGTTCATTCGCAATTCTTTCCTGATAGAAACTGAGGATGTCCGACACCGTCGCCCACCCGTCGAGCAAGGCGATGGTGAAATCGGTGTTCAATCGCGTGCGAAGCCCGGAGAGGGCCAGCCACTGCGGATCGGACAGCTCACCCAGCATGCTGGCCTTGAATTCAGGCTGCAGGCCGACGCGGTAAGCGACCGACGAAAGGCGGGGCCGGTTCGTGATCGGTTGCGGCGTATGCGCGGTGATGCCCTGGCAGCAGCCGCACATCTTGTCCTGAGTTTTGCAGTCTTCGTTCATTTTCCTCCGTCCATGTGTAAGACTAAAATTCCGTGATCGAGCCGGTTGGGGTTGTTATCGCAGCGCGCTATTTCCAGCCGCCGCATCGTCAGCCAGCCCTGTGCGGCGCCGTCGATGGAGGGGTCGTCCATCCGCTGCAGTATCGTCAGAGTGACCGATGAAACACCCTCCACGCCCTGCACCGCGGCAACGAGCGGGCTCGCATAAATCGTCTGGCCGAAAGTAAAGTTCGCGGCGTTGAGGATGCCGGGTTGCCCGTTGCACTGGTCTCCCGTGATGAGCAATTTTTCTATGGCCGCCTCCACGTCGCCTTGGAAGTGGTCGAAGTCCACGCAGACATCCATTTCGATGCGCAGCCCGACGATCCAGGCGGCTTCCGCGTCCAAATCCGTTCCCATCATCCGGAGGAGATTGAGGCGTTTTTCGGTGGCTTTGACCAAGGAGGCCGGCAGGTTTTCCGCCACGGAATCGATCGAGACAAACGCCGTGTACCAGCTCCCCGTCCACCGCAGCGTGCCGCGCGCCTCGCGAATGGCCGGATCCAGCTCGGCCATCGTGCCGTAATCGTCTTCCGTCACGGCCCGCAACTGGGTGAGAAAAGCGAAGGGCGCGTGCTGCCGGATGTGCTCCATGGTTTCCGGATCAACGCCACCGGCGGCCGCCAGCGGATTGCGGATCTGCACGATGCCCGGCACCGAGGTAAAGGCGTGGGCCAGGGTATCGTATCCCACGTTGCCGATGGCGCCATTGCCCACCCGATAATAGGCTTTGAAATCCGCCCCGGGCGGTGGAGCGCTGCCATATTGTCCGTCACCGAACCGCAGGAAAACCGTTCCGTTGTATTCGATCTCCAACACGCACGCCTTCTGGTTGCCATCGAGGGAAAGCAGGTCGTCCAGCACCGGCCAGTTGTTTAGCAGGTCATCCGTTACGGTGATCTGAGGCTTGGGGCTCGCCAGTCCGAAACTGGGCGGATTCAAAAACACCGAGGCCGAGGATGAATCGAAAGGCAGGGCGAAAGTGAGCGGCGAATTTGCCAGTTGCGGATAGTACCTTGGCCGCGGCGCATCCACGGGGCTGGTGCTGCCACAAGCGCAGGTGTCCACCGTCGCCAGGGGTATCACCGCGACCGGAACCTCGCCGAGGTCTTCGGGGCCGGACGGCCAGAGACCCTGGTCGGCCGGTACGATGTTGCCGCGCGCCACGCTGACGTTGAGCACCGACTTCTTCCCGTGCTCGACATCGGTCGTCGAGGAGATGCACAGCGGAAACGGAAGCGCATCCGCGGTGCCCCAGCGGATCTGGGTGATGAAAGTTCCGTTGAGCGGATCGACCAGCGTCCCGCCTTTGTAATTTGTGGTCCGCACATCCGTCAGCATGACGGCCCACCGCTTGGCGGGATCGGCGTCATCCGGATCGCCGGTTTCCGGACCGATAACCTCTTCAAAGATCAGTATGGTTCCCGGCTTCAAGGTGGAGAGTGTTCCGAGCAAGGTTGCCTCCGTGCTGCCAGGGCCGAGGCAGCAATTGGAGTCGCTCCAGGTATAGAACTGCATTTCGTTCTGTTCATGATAGAGCGTCGCCGAGCTCATGGTGCTGAAAGCCGGCGAACTCTGCAGGAGTTGGGGCAGGAGCGAGGCGTTTCTGGGATTGCTCGCGTCGAGCGTCGGCGGCAGCCCGGGAACGCGCGGAAATATCTGCGTGAGCGAGGGGACCACGGTGCCATCCACCGCGGCGGCGCCCAGTTTCAAATAGATCCAGGCCCTCGCGTTGCAGCCTTCGCTCAGCCGGTAATCCACCAGCCGGGTATGTCTCCGCAGTGAAATCCGGCTGCGCGCCGTTCCCAGGTAAGCCTCCGTGCCAACCGCGTCCTGCTGGTAGCTGAGGTGGTCGCCCACATAAGCCAGGAGTTCGACCAGCATGACGCCGATGTCGGGCACGTGGGTTTCCGTCCAAGTGCTGGTCAGCACCGCCATGCGATCCAGCATGACCTGTCGGAAACCAAGGTAATCCTTCGCGAGGTAATTTATATCTGGCTCCGGCGGGAGATCAGGCGGGCAGCATTCCTCACCCAGGCAGTCACCGATCGTGGGACAGCCAGCCTTGAACGAAAAACTCACCTGGCTGAGCTGCGGGTCGAATCCGTCGGGCGGATCGTCAACCCCGGGGGCGGCGATAAGACGGAGGGTATAGGACGAAAAATCGCCGCTCTGATCGAGCTCGATCGTGACGACAAACGGGGCGTCACTCGTGCCGGGGGAGACCGATACCGGCTTGACCTGTGCGTCGGCCGCGCCACCGGTGATCACGATCTGGGACAGGCTGAGATTCACGTTTCTCGCGTCGTGCAGCAGGGTCAAAAGCAGCTGCTTTCCACAGGCGCACTCGCCGCCGACTTCCAGGTAATCGATTCCATTGAGCGTCGGACTCTTCAGCACGAGCGCGCGGCGGAATTTTTGGGAGCAGAAATAAATCACGGCGATGCGCCTCCGAAAATAAATTGCTGTGTTTGCTGCTGCTGGCTTTGGATGATCGTGTACGCGACCGTGATCAGGAGGGTGGCGTCCTCGTTTTTGACCTCCACCGATTTCACCTGGATCAGGTCGGACAGCCACATGTGCAGGGCGCCCTGGATGGCTTGTTGCTGGGCGGCGGCCAAGGCGTCGCTGTTGGGCTTGAACACCAAGGTGGCCGTGCCGCTGCCGAAGGTCGGACGATTCACCCGTTCTCCGGGACTGGTGAGCAGAACCTGCTCGACCATGTCGCGGATGTGATCCGCAAGGTTGTCCTGTGCCGTCGAACCGGTGGAGTCGAATCCGTATGGAAATCTTACGTTCATGTCGCGGTGACCCGGGTTTGTGAAATGATCGGGAGGAGAGGAGTGCCGCTCGGGGCGCAGGTGGCCATGCCGCCCATGATGACCAGGGGCTGTCCATTGGATGTCACGCGCGTGGTGCCAACGCTCCACACTCCGGTGACGCACGGCCCCGGCGCCGGCGGAACGAGCGGGCATCCGGCAACCATCCACGGCCCCGCCAGCGTGGCGGTGGGTTGCCCGCTCACCATGACTCTCGAATTGGGCACGGTCGGCATCGCCTGTCCGCCGTGCGAGCAGGTTACGGTTGCGCCGAGATGAAGTAAAAAGCCGGGCATTAGGAAAAAGGCTGAAAAGCTGAAAGGCTGAAAGCTGAATCGAGGTGGAGCGCGTTGTCCCCAACGCGCTTTTTGAATCGTGGATGTTGATCGAAGCGCGTTGAGGGCAACGCGCTCCACCCTGAAGATTTTTTTCCGAGGTCATTCATGTTGGATAAAATTAGATGATGGTGAGGGCACCGTTATTGACCGTGACCGTCGGGCCGATGAGCGTGATGGTCGCGCCTTGGCCGTTGGAGATCGTGATGCCAACGGCATTGATGGAGATCATCGCGCCGGAACTCCCTTTCAAGACGAGGCCGCCCGTCGGTCCGGGGGTGTCGCTGATCATGAGGCTGTTCTGGGCGACGGATTGGATGACAATTTGTTGCAGGCCCGGCGGTCCCGCCAGCGCCATGGCTGGAACTTCGGCCGCCGAGCCCCAGAAGCATCCCGACCAGATGGGGTAGTCGGAATTGCCCTGCTCGAACTCGACCCAAACCGACGCTCCGATCGGAGGAACGTGGAAAACTCCTGACTGGGCTCCCGCAAAGGGAACGCAGGGCATTGCCCAGGTCGACGGCAGCACGTTGGACACGTCGGGCACCTGGACCGTGAGCCGGCCCATTTGCATCGGGTCGATGTTGTTCAGGACGGTACCGCGGTACTTGCCAGAAAATTTTCCAGGGTCAGCCATACATTAATAAGGTCGGGTCGGCACAATGGGTGTGTTTGTGATCAGCCCGTTGCGCTTGAGTTTGAGACTTTGTTTATATTTTCCCTTGGTGATCGTGTGCGTCGTGCTCTCGATGTAATAGAGCCCGTCAAAGGCGATGCCCGCCCCCCGGACGCCGATCAGTTGCCGTGAATTGATAATCTGCCCATACCGCAGGACATCGATCGTGCCGTCCCCGAAGACGACGTCTCCGGTTTGGGTCGCCTTGGCAAACCCCTGCATCAGCGCCTGGGAGGGGGTGAGCTTGGCCGTGTCGTTCAATTGGGTCGTTCGTTGCGGAATCGGGATCACGAGACCCATGGGGGGACTGAGCGGGTTCACCGCGGGAATGGGCACTGGTATGGTCGCGCCGCTCGTCTCGTCCTGGATGTAGACGATCGGGGTTTCCGCTCTTTCCGGCGAGTAGCTGAAGCTGAGTTGCTCGACGTTGGTCCAGGAATCCATGTTCACATTCAAGGCCGGCTGGGGAACGCCGATCCTGACCTCCGGTCCCCAGTAGGCCTGGCTGGTCCCGGGCAGCGGACCTGGAATCAGATAAAAGACATAGCCATTTTCCGTCGCGAGTTGCTTGATATAAGCAAGGTCGGTTCCTTGCTGCGAGGGAATCTGTTGCGTCGGCACAGGTATGTCCGGCGCCATGACCGGGATCACCATCGGAATAATTCCAAACGCCGCATATTTACTCAGGATCGTGAGCACCCGCACATCCGGGCTCATTCCGGGAAAAGGGAGGCCTGGCACTTGTTGCAGATCCATGAGCGCCGTCAGATCCGTTCCTCTGACGGTCAGCTTGGCTGATCCCGTCATTGCGTCCGGGGTGACTTCGTGATGCTGGACGACGCCGTCCATCAGGACCTGGGGCAGGCCGCCGACGGTCGCCATCAGCACGACACGCCAGATTGGCACCGGCGAATCGCCGGCCAGCAGCATCAACGTCTGCAATGGGGAGCGGTTGGCGAGCGTGAAAGAAAGCTCGAAGCCGCTTTGCGACCCGGCGGCCACGGTGACCGTGACCGAGGTGAGCGCATCCATCAGCACCTTGGGAGCTGGGAGCGGCACCATGGGCCCCATCAACAATGTAAGATATAGACCGCTAGCCATTGCGTGCCCCCGGTGGAATGGCAGCCGCCATTGGAATCAGGATGGTCCGTCCAACCTGTGCCGTTAAAGATTCCGGATCGCTGACGCCATTGGCGTCGCAAATCATCCAGAAGAGGAGGGGGTCGCCGAGAAATTTGAAGGCGAGGTTGTCCAGCCGGTCCCCGTCGATCACCACGTAATTCTGGACCGATGTGTAGATCTGTGGTTGTGGAATTATCCGGCGCTGGAGATAGGCCACCTGCGTGCCGTCCGGCTTGGTGAGCATTTCAATCGGTGTTCCCTGGTAGCGGCTGCTCGGGTCCGTGGGCCCGCCGGTTCCAGCGGCCGACTTAATCATCATTTGCAAGGCGGTATTCATGGCTGAATCTCCCTTAGAACAGATTGGCGATGGTCGAAACTTGCGACACCAGCGCCAGTACTTCTTTCTCTATTTGATAAACCATATAGAGTGCCCCGGCCGGCGTCAGGAATCCGACGTCATTGACGTTGAGCACCCTCATCCCGAGTGAAACCGTGGCCCGGATCGGGTTCAGTTGCGGGTCAAACGCGTTTTCGGTGATGCTAAGTTCCGTGATTCGCACCGGCGTGACCCGCGTCTTGCTCCAGACGAACAGGGTCAGGGCCGACTCCATCGGCACGATCTCGACGGTGCCCAACAGCGACAACGCCTCGTTGAGGATCAGGTCCACGCTCGAGGGATAGACCAGCATTTCGAGCGCGGCCAATTGCGGCTGGATGCCGAACTGCTGGGTAATCGGGTCGCCCACCGCCATTAAATCCGTGGCGTCGATTTCCGCCGAGCATTTGATCGTTTCGATGGGCGGGCCCTTCAGCCGCAGGATTTCCGTGCGGTCCGGTTCATCCCCGATGGTTTGCGGCTGGAGGCTGCGCGTGATGGAATCGGGATTGTACTGCAGCAGGATTATTCCGCGCGGAATAGCCGTGTCCGGATCGAGCGAGACGATGGCGCCTTTCAGCAGTCTGGGAGAAATGGCAGACATGGTTATTTCAGTTATTTAAGTCAGGGATTGAAGTGGGGCGCCGCTGCGGGGTGAGGACACCCCGCCCACAAATGCTCCACCTCGTGGCGGAAATGGTCATCATTCTCATGGTGACAGCCTCCGAAAAATCTGTGCGGCCAGGTGTTCGCCGATCTGCTCGGGCCGGGCTCCGGCCGGGAGCGTTCCGCCGTCCAGGCGATCGATGGCGGACAGGGCCTGCCAGTTGCGCCCCGGAAATTGGCCGGCGCGTTTCGCCAGCCCTTTTTTCATCGCATCCATAACGCGGGTGGTATCGGCGCGCGACATTGATGGAAGCGTCAGCCGGTCGATGTGAAATTGCAGGGTGACGCCGCTGGCCATTGGGTTGGCCGGCCGGCCGGTGGAATTTTGCTTCTGCGGCAGAGACCCCCCGGGCATTTGCTGGCTGATCGCGTGGTTCATGTGGTCCATCCCCCCGTTTCCGTACTCGTAAGGGGTTTTTCCATTTTTGCGTATTCGACCTTGGCGGCGCGCAGGATATGATGCATGGCGATGGCCCCATCCTCGTCTGCCGCGAGAAAAGCCGCGTGCATCGCAATGTTGCGGATGATGCCGCCGGTAATGTTCATTTGCGCAAGCTGACGGTAGTCCAACGGGTGCAACGGGGTTTGCGGCGGGAAAACTTTTTGCCAGATGGCCTGCCGTTGCTCCACGTCGGGAATTGGAAAATGAACGATGAAACGCAGCCGTCGCAGGAAGGCCGGATCCAGCGCATGCTTCATGTTGGTGGTCAGGATGGCCACGCCCTCGTACGATTCCATCCGCTGCAGCAGGTAACTGATTTCGAGGTTCGCGTAGCGGTCGTGGCTGTCCTTGATTTCGCTGCGCTTGCCAAACAGGGCATCGGCTTCGTTGAAGAGCAGGACGGCGGCGCTCTCATCGGCCGCATCGAAAATCCGCCGGAGGTTCTTCTCGGTCTCGCCAATATATTTGCTGACGACCGAGGCCAGGTCGATCTGGTACACGTCGCGCTCCAGTTCCACTGAGATGATTTCCGCCGCCATCGTTTTTCCCGTGCCGCTGCCGCCGGTAAACAAGGCGGCAACCCCGAGGCCCCGCCCATATTTTTTCGAGAAACCCCACGTGTTATGGACCATCGGCCGATGGCGGACATGAGTGATGATCTGCCGAAGGACGTCGGTCTGCAGTGAAGGAAGCACCAAGTCATCCCAGCGGGCTTTCGGTTCGATGCGGTGGGCGAGGTTGTCCAGCGACTTGCGCGCGTGAATCCGGCAGACCTGCCAGGCGAGGCGTCCCGGGTCGGGGCTGCCGGCCACGGTGTCGCGAACGACGGCCCCGGCGATCCGGATCGCGGGTGCGTCGAAATTGAAACCCTCGGCAATGCGGTCCAGCTGGCCGTTCATTCCTGCGACCGATTCGCCCAGGCTCTCCGCCCACAGCGCCTTGCGCTCGGCATAATCCAGCATGGGCACGCTAATGCGCAGTCCATCGAGCTGTTCCAACGGCGAGCCCTCGCGAACTTCGACCGTCACCGGCATTCGAACCTGGGACAGGAAGGCGGACAGATGCCGGACATTTTCCGCGCCATCCTGGTCGCCCGATTGCAGGTAAAGCCCCCACGCATCGAGCACCAGCTCGCGGTTGCAGAGCCGCGCGAGCAGTTCGCGTTCAACCGGGCTGGCCGGGATATCCGACACCCGCAAGGCGTGGGGCCGGAGCCCGATGGCACGGAAGGACTCCTGGGCCACCAGTTGCTGCTCAAAGCTTCTCCGCCCGACCAGCAGGACGGGCCGGCGCTGGCGCGGGTCATCGATGGGTCCCGACCAATATCTCGACGCCATCAGCGCGCATTGCACCTGGGCGGCAGACGGAGCTGACTTCAGTTCAACCAGCGAATGAACCGTCGGCTCCAGGCGTTCATCGATGCAGGGCAGGCCGATCAAAAAATGCAGGACGCGCTCATCGATCCGCAGCGGGCTGTTGACCAGGCGATCACCGGTGGTGATTTCGATGAAGTGCCAGTAGCGCAACGGCCGGTCGCGCGCCATCGCGCTCCAGTGCGCATCGGCCAGGGCGCCCATCGCCAGGCCGAAGGTCGGCAGCGTCATCCGTGGATCGTTGTGGGCGGTGGCGCAGGCCTGGCTGAACCGGCTTTCCAACTCCGACCCCAGGCACAACAACAACAGGTCGCACTCGAAGGGGCTTAGTCCGAAACCGCGTTGCAGATGATCGAGCGGCGTGGCGGCGACGAGTGCGGGAGCCTCGGCGGCGGCAACGGGCGCGGGAGCAGGGGCGATCCGTTCGGGAACGTCCTTGCCTTCCGGCGTGCCGGAGGTAATCGCCAGGTAAATTCTGTCCAGCGCTTCCGAAAGCCAGAGCTGCTGTGGTTCAAGGGTGCGCGGTTTCATGGCCCGGTAATTTGTGCCTGGGGCAGGAACTGGCCGTACGCCGGGCTTCCCAGGGTCTGGTCCAACGTCAGCTTGCTTTGGGCGCCATCGACCTGCACGCGCAGGGGCAGCGCAACCGGCGGAGTGGTGTAAGGAAAATCGGCCGGGATCGGGAAGTTCAGCGTGGAGGAAAAGTCAGGAGCGGCCGGTGGAAGCGCCGGGAGCGCGATCGAATAATTTCCCACCATCAAGGCCACCCGTTGTTCGCGTCCGACCGGCGGGGTCACGGCGAGGGTGAGCGTGGTGTTGAGATTGGCGCTGATCGGCGGAGGCGTGGTGATCGTCGGCACGAGGAAAAACTGCACCGGATTTGATGAGAAGCCCGGATGCGGATCGGTGGATACGCCAAAGCTCACCTGGCGGACGACCCGGACACTGCGCACGCCCGCTGGAAGGGTGGCCGGCACCTTGACGCGCACGGTGGAATCCTGCACCGAGGCCGCCGGCACCAAGGGTAGCTCCCCATCAAACTGCACCATCGTGTCGGTGGCTTTGCTTCCCAGAAAATAGGATCCGGTCAGGGTGAGCATGTCCCCGACGGCGACGCTGGTCGGCGAGATAGTCTTCACCACGGGAGGAGGCATGGCCAGGGTTGCAATATTCCTCGATTGCACCGGCAGGTTCGACTTCACGGTCGACGAATCCTGGATCAAGACCACCGTCACCTGATAGGACGTGGTCGTCCGGTAGTGGGTCTGGAAGGCCATCCACAACCGGGCAATCTCCTCGTTGGAAAGCGACTCGGGCGTGACTTTGATCGACTCGACCTGGCTGGCCAGCGTCGTCTGGACCAAAAGCTGGATTTCCGGCACGCTGCTTCCGGACATTTCGCTCAACAGGTTGTTGATTTGATTTTGGGAATAAACCGGATTCTCGTGGAACACCTTCATGGCCCAGCCGAGCATAAGCTCGGCGTCATACTCGGACTTCCCGTAGGCGCTGACCAAGTAGTGAAGATTCAAGGCCAGCGGCGGATTGCTGAGCTTGTTGCCCTGGCTGTCGGCTTGAGGGAGGCACATGTTCCTGAACGCCGGGTTCTGGCTGGCGTAATACATGAAGAGGTTCAGTTGCACCGGCTCTTCCGCGCCGGTGGCAATAAGGTCGGGCGGCCCGACGGTTACCGCCGGCTTGCTCGGGTCCACGATCGAATGGGGGCCGTTGGGCGAGAGCGCATCGATCAAGGTCTGTTTTAAGATTGCGCTGACGCCGGCGACTGCGAGGTAGTCGCTCATCGTGGACCTCCGTAGTGCGGATGTTTGAGGAACTCGTCCAACGTCACGCGGGGACGCGGCGGCGTTCTCCGCGGCACGGGCGCATTAGGCTGGGCGGATTTCACTTCGATATGCCCGATCGAAACGTGCACCTCAACCGGGGGAGCCCGGCCGTCGTTCTCGAAGGATTTTTTGGAATTATGCCCGGCTGACCGTGCAGAAAATGCCTCCCGGTTGATTGGGGTGCCGATGTCGGCGTCCTTGGTCTCGCGCGATGAGGCCGGAGCAGGATCAAGACTTGGTGAAATTGTCGCCGAGGCTTTTCGTGCCTCACCGGGTTGGCCCTGACTGGGTGGAATGGCCTCTTTCGTGGTCGATATTTCGGTTTTGCTTCGACCAATTTCAAAAGCCGGTGAGGCAGTCTTGTTCTCTGCCGGCGTGACCGGAGCCGCATCCGCCGGCAGGGGAGCGATTTTCCGCATCATGGCCGCGGCCTTATTCGCGTTGGCGAGCAGGGGATTCCTGGAACCAAGGCCTGGTGGCATCACCGTTTTCGTAATGGAGGTATAGAGTGGGCCGGTGGCTTTGCCTGTGCGTTTTTCATCGGCATTTGAAATTGTCCCGGTCTCTGGCGGTCGCGGCGAAATCGCTTCCGCTGGCGTGAGAGGATTTCTTGTCGCGGGTGCCGGCAAGATCCCGGCTTCCGTGCGCTGCAGCGTGGATTTTAAATCCGGCGGCGGCCGGGACAACGGTCTCGGCGCCGGCGGGCGAGGAGGGGCACCGGTTTCTCCGCGTGGCGGCGCGGGAGCTGCAGGATTCGCGCGGGTCTCGATCGATTCCACCGCCACTGGCGGCGATGCTTCGCCGGATCCGTGTTTATCGGACTGTTCGATGGGAGCGGGGGAGGATTGAGCGGTCGATTCCGGCGCAAAGTTGGCTTGGGAAATCACCCCGCCATCACTTTCGTTTTTGTCGGCGGGCGTATAAATTGAAGGAAGAATCGGCCGAACGGCTGAAAGCGGTTCCCGGGTTCGGTCGATCAATCGTTGGAGCAGATCGCTCATGACCGGATCATCTCAAGGTATCGCTCGCGCCGGTGCGCAGGCAGGTTGAGGATGGCCTCTTCCGACCAGCCGTGGGCGGAGGCCAGCTCGTGGATCTCACGCAGCAATTTTCCGGCGTGGTGCCGGACTTCGGCCCATAGAAATCTCGCGATGTCCAAGTCGGTTTCCCCCGTATGACCACAGGCGACGCAGGGCACTCGGCAGGTGATCTCGGCCGCTTGATGAAGCCGGGTGAAGGTTTCCACGGCCACGGTTTCGGCTGCGCGCAGCGCGGTGGAAGCCTTCTCATCCGAAGCGGGGCCGCCATTGACCTGGGTGCAACGCTCCAAAAGCAACAACCGCGCATCTTCCGGGCGGGCTTGCGTGCCCACCGCCACCAAATCCAGATGGTTGACCGTGCGCATGGAGAAGCGGTCGTTCCCGGAGGTCCAATCCGCCGTGGCATCCTCAGCCATGGTTTCAAGCCGTTGGATGATTTGCGCCACATCGAGGTCGAATTCAAGTTGCGCGCCGCATTCGGAACAAGGCAGGTGCCCGGTGAGGCTGGAGCCAAAACTTATCTGCCGCAGGCGGACAAGCTGGAGATTCACCTCGGGAATCCCAACGGCGTCCCATTGCGCGGGGCTTGTCCCGGGGCATGCCGCCGACAACAGGGCGGATGCACGGCCCGCATCGCCCGCAGCCGAGGCCCGGTCCCATGCCTCAAGCAACCGTCGGTCGCGAAGCGGTTGTAAGCTTCCAAAATCAGGCAGCGTCGTCCGCATTGGAAGATGGAGTAGGTGACAGCTCACTCGTGTCCGGCTTGGACAGCGACAGCACGAGCGTCACACTTAGGCGTGGGTTGAAACGTAGCTTTTTTCTTTGGGCTCGGTCACTGACGTGTCCCTGTCCCAGCCTTCATTTTCCAGCTTGATGTGCTGAATGGCCACGGCGTTGGCGTTCGCATCCAAGTCCGGCAGGGCCACGTATTCCGACACCCACGCGCGATAAATTTTGTAGCTGATGGCGAGCTGGCCCGCCTCGTTGTAGAAATCGAGAATGACATCCTTGCGGAAATCCAGCAGCGAGACTTCGGACCCGAGGCCGGCATGGACTTGCCAGACTTTGGCGGCCCAAGCCTCAAACTCGGGGTCATGAGTGACGCCGCGATCAAGGGTGATCGCTTCGAACTCGGACCGGCCCGGTGATTTGCGGCTGGTGCTGGGATCGCCGCCTTCGCGGTGCTTGACGACTTCCGTCGTCCGCTTCAGCGACGAGACCTTGCTGATGCCGGCGACGTAGCGCCCGTCCCACTTGAGGCGGAACTTGAAGTTTTTGTAAGGATCGAAACGCGTGGGATTGGTGGTGAATTCGGCCATGGTGAGTTCCTCTAGTTGTGCAGGATGTTTTGGTTAGGACTGGGCCTGACCGGACATTTGCGAGATTGTGATCACGACAAATTCGGCCGGCTTGAGCGGGGCGAAACCGACCAGGATGTTCACGATCCCGAGGTCGATGTCGGCCTGGGTGGTGGTTTCACTGTCGCATTTCACGAAGTAGGCCTCATCGGCGGTTTGTCCCTGGAACGCCTGCTTGCGAAACAAACTGTCCATGAATGCGCCGACATTGAGCCGGATCGATGCCCACAACGGCTCGTCATTGGGTTCAAAAACCACCCACTTGGTGCCGCGATAAAGGCTCTCTTCGATATACAGCGCAACGCGCCGCACCGGGACGTACTTCCACTGGTTCGCCTCGGCATCGGCGCCGACGAGCGTGCGTGCGCCCCACATGATCGGGCCGTACACGGGAAAGATTCGGGCGCAATTTAATCCCAGGGGATTGATCGCGCCTTGCTCGGTGTCGGTCAGCTTGTACACCATGGTTTGCACGCCGGAGAGGGTGGCCTCGGTCCCGGCTGGCGCTTTCCAGACGCCGCGCGAACCGTCGATTCGCGCATACAGTCCCGCGACCACGCCGCAGGGCGCAAACGTGCGGAGCGAATAATTATTGACCGGATCCGGCAACCGGAGACGTGGAAAATATGCCGCGCCATTCGGGTCGTTGACGGTGAGCAGCGTCGTCTTCCAGTCGATCGCCGCCGAGGCGGTGTTGATATTTGGTGGCGCGTCCAGCAGGAGAAAAGCCCGCCGTTTGTCGCAATAGGCGATGGCCGTGGCATAAATCGCATTGGGATCCACCACCGGATCGAGCGTGTTCGGGTTTCCGCCCAAGGCGCGCGTCGCGTCGGGAATGAGAAGCAGGTTGAACAGATCGACCTTCTCGAGCGCATAGATTCCCGTGAACAAGCTGGGGTCTCCGATCAAATCCGCAGTCTGCGGCAATCCCGAGCCGTCGGAACCCAAAGTCGACGCACTGACGGTGGTGAAGTAACTGCCGCTGAGAATCGGGAAAAGGTTTCCCGTGCCCAGCGCATAATGGCTTACATTTTGGATCAAGACTGACGCGCTATCCAATCCCAAGGTGATGGCCAAATCATTGAGTCCACCGCCGGTGGTTTCAAACTGGAAGACCGCATCAGGGAAATTGGGAACAATGCCGGAAAGCCGGATCGCGGGCGCACCCCACCAATTCACGGCCGAGACTTGCACAGAAGTTCCGGGCAAAGCCACGCTCAGGGCATTGTTGAGCGCCGTTTGCAGCAACGTCGCAAATCCGGACAGGGACTGCGGCGGTGCACTGATCCCGCTGGAGAATATTTTGACGGTGACCGGCAGTGGCGCCGGAGCCGTCGTCGGAGATTGAACGCCAATATTAACGTACCAATCGGCATTCACCACGGCGGCGATCACGGTGGCATTGGCCACCCCAGGGGCGCCGACGTAAGGCGACGTCAAGGTCAGGATCGTGCCGGACAACGAGCTGACCGTATAAATGGTGCTGGTGGGATCGGTGGAAAAGATCACCGACTGTCCGGGAGCCGCGATGCCGGCGAAGCCGGTGACGGTGGGCGAGTTGCTTGCGACCGTCACTCCACCCACCACGATTCCGCCGCAGATTGAATTTAGCACATTGCCGATCAACTTGGGTCGGCCGACGATTCCCGTGGGCACTGGCGGCGGGGGCGGCGGGCCGTCAAACGAGGTGGGTGGCGTCACATTGACCAGTTGCGACCCCGTATCGAAATCGTTCAATATGCTTGGCAGGTAATTCGAGTTGTTGGAATTGAACGACACGTCCGGAAACGACTCCACTGTTCCGTCCGCAAGATTGGTGATCGTCACGTTGCAGGCCTGGTTGTCCATGTACACTGCCGCCGTCGTGGAACCGCTGATGGCGGTGGTGGGACCGCTTTGCAAAGTCAGGCCCGTGTCGCCGCCAATCGCGGCGATTTGGTACAAGGTGTGGGGGACGTTGGTGTCCTGGGCGAACGCCAGCCACTGACCGACTTCAAGCAGTGAAAAATGGGTTCCGGTCCCGGTCACGGCCGTCCCGGCGACCGCCATGGTGCCTGGAATCGCTTCGCCAATCCCGTTAAAATCGATGTCGACGAGCAAATTTCCGTCCGCCCAGCTTCCGCTGCTCAGGGCGAAGAATTTCCAAGCGTGCGTGGAAGAGGCCTCGAGGATGATGCTGGCACTTGCCGCCGTGGCGCCGTGTTTCGGCACGCGAACAACATAGCCTTCGGTGCCGCCATTTTGGAAGAACTGCTGGACGGCGTAGCTCAGTTCGCTGTCGGACGCCAGACCGCCAAACATTCGCTCAAAATCGGCGAAGCTGAAGAGGTGTTCCGCGCGGTTGTCGATACCCTTGTCGGTGTAGCCCACAAACGCCGCGATGGACGTGGCAACGCCTGCGATGGGATGGACGGGGCTCGTGGCTTCCTGAATGTAGACGCCGGGATAAGTCGGATTCATATGGATTTTTCTCTGTTATACGCTCCCGATCCTGCTGGTGGATGGAGCGTTAGTTTCGTCGAAGATGTTGCAGATCAGGCCCACTGGGGCATTGGACTAACGATTTGCAATAAGCACTATCGCAATCTGTTTGAGTCAAGCCTCAACGGAAAAAAAAGTTTAGAATAACTTTTTTTAATCCAAAACGACGCCAAACGGCGGCCAACTAATAAATCAGTCTGAATGTGGCAGCCGTGTTAAATTTTTCGTTCCGCCCGATTTGCACAGGCTCAACCAGATCAGTGTTTGTGTTGCAGTCGGCAAGAGGAAGCAGGTGCAGCATCAACCGCACAGTCAGCCCAAATGAGGCAGGCATTAAGTCTCTTAATGCCTGGGATTTTGTCGTAAAAAAAGAGCCCGCCATGCGGCGGGCTCCTCGAGGACGAAACTTCGTTGGTGATGGCTCAGGACTTCGCTATAATCGTGGGCGTCATGTGATCGGCGGGCCGATTTACTGGACGACGATATCGTCGAATTCCGCGGTGGAGTAGTAAGTGCCCACGCCGATTTTTCCGGCCGTGAACTTCGTGTCGGTCGCCGAAAGCTGCAACGTGTCGTTCACGTATAGATTGAGCGAAGAGCCGATGACTGAAAACTTCACGTTATACCACTGGTTGGCGGAAACCGTGAACGTCTTGGAGGCGAGGGTGGTCACGCTTCCCGCGACATACTTTGAGATGGTAATTTTTCCACTGCTGCGGAGCGTGACGTAATAGTAGTTGTTCGCATCCTTGACCCGGGCGAAAACCGCGGCAAAGCGATCCGAGCCGTTGAAGGACAGCGGTTTTACCCGCGCGCTGATCGTCTGGTTGGTCCAGGTGGACGAGCCGGCGAAAAGGCGGGCGTTGTTCGTCGTGGTGGACTGTTTTAAAACCGTGGTGGTATCAACGGCGGTTGACCAGCTGCCGCTCGACAAAGTCCAGGCGGAAATACTGTTGTCCTCGAAATTGTCGGTGAAGAGCACGGTCGAGGCACCCAGCGACAGATCGCGGGGAAGGATGTTTTCCGTCAGGCGCGAGCCTTCAATCCAGGCCATGGGAGAATAGCCAACGTAGGTATTGTTTCCCGCCGGGACTTTTCCCCGCAGGTAATCCTTATAAAAAGGAAGCCAGACGAGATTTGGATCGCTGGCGTAGCCGTAGTTTGTAGCGCCGTCCTCCACTCCCGTGTCCCAGCCGAAACTATCGCGGTAGTACTGTTCACCGACATGCATCCATTCATGCAGAAATATCTGACTGTTGCCCGAGCCTTCCTGCCAACCCCACGATTCCCAGACATTGGGAATGGCCGATATGCCGTCGAGGGTTCCGGCCCGGATGGACGTGACGTAAGGCTGGCCGTCCTGCCGGACATCCGGATAGAAAAACATGATCGATTCGTAGTTGTTCTGATAGTCGTTGGTCAATCCGGCCTCCTGGATGTAGCGGTTTGTATCCAGGGCGGGAAACCCGGTGTCCAAGTGCAGATGCCCCGGAACGGTTTCGTTTGTAACATAGGTGACCTGCCATTGTACGAGATTGCGCGAGTAGGGACCGATCCATTGCTGCCCGGTAAGCGCCATCGAATCGTGCGCGGCTTGAATTTCGCTGTCGGTGAGCGGCACGGCGGGAACGCCGCCTACGTCATCCATGACGGTATTGCGGATATAAACCATCAGGATTTTCCAAGTGCGGGGAGGTAGCCAGCCCGAAGCTGAATCGAAGGCGACCGAGGCGGGTTTGCCGGCCGAAACGTAAGTTTGCTTGTGTTGGTAGCCATAGGCATCGTTGCCAATTCCAACCCAGTAGTGGCCGGGGTTGGTAACATTGATGGTGGCCGGAGTTTGCTTGCCGGTATAATGGCCGTTCAAATAGATATCGCTCCCGGTCACTCCGGAAACGGTGACTCCAACGGGAGCGACAATACCCGCGCTGTAGACGGACGATACTTCGGTGGCGGACAACGGGCGATTCCAGATTCGCACATCATCAAGGAAGCCGTGGAAGCAGGTGAGGGGATCGTTGATATTCGCACCGATGCCGAGCGCCTGGGTGTTTGAGGCCACCGCTCCGGTCAATGAGGCGGTTGCAGTTTGCAGCACGCCATTAATGTACAGCCTCAGGGTTGAGCCGTCATAGGTGCCGCAAACGTGATTCCACTCCTTGTTGATCAAAGGGAGATTGGAAACAATGGTTTGGTTTCCGTTTGGCGTATTGATGCCGAAGTTGAGCACGCCCGAGCTTATGAACATCCAGTACGACCAATCGCCTTTCTCGATCACTCGCATGGGAAAAGACATTTGCTCAGGTTTCACCCACGCGGAGAGCGTGATCGTCGCTGGCGTGAGATCGGCGGCGTTGGGCACGCTGACGTACGAACTGACACCGTCCAGAAGGACGGCGCGGGTCCCGTGTTCGTAGACAATTTGGGGCGTACCGACGGGAGTGCCGGTATGCCCTTTGCCCGAAGAGTCGGAATAATCACCGCTATCAAAGGTATAGCGGGCGAGCAGACCGTCGGTGAGGGCGGCCGATGCTCGATTTGATATGACTAAAGTGCCGGTCAGGACGGCAGCGCAAAGCGCGGTTCGAAGGATGCGTTTCATGGGTTATTTTCTGGTTAATGTTGCGAATGATGAGCTGTGGTCGCCCAATCAAAGTCTCACGTTGCGAAATCCCCGCGCGGAAAATGCCAAGGACGGCGGGGAAAACCACCGTTAATGCTAACGGCTGAAAATAGCAGAAGCCCCCGGCCAAAAGCTTGTGCCAATAGTCACGGGCCCCACCGTGACTATTGGCACCCATGCCGATCCGCACCCCGCGCGCAACGGCTCAACCTGCTATAGAAAACCCAATTCGCGCGCGCGCAGCGCCGCCTGAGTCCGATCGAACACCTGAAGTTTGCTCAGAACCTGGCTCATGTGGTTCTTCACGGTACCCTCGGCGATGTTCAAGCGGCGCCCAATTTCCTTGTTACTCATGCCTTCGGCCAGGCACAGAAGGACTTCATTCTCACGCCCGGAAAGAGGTTCCAGCAGCGGCGATGCCTGCAAAGGACGGGTGGGGCTCCCGCGACGGTTGAACTCAGTGACCAGCTTGGCTGTGACCGAAGGCTCCAAAAAAAGCCCATCGGGTGCGGCCAGGCGAATGGCCTCATAAACTTTTTCCGCCGGCGACGCCTTAAGCAGATAACCCACGGCCCCGGCCCGGATGGCAGCAAAAACTTCCTCGTCGTCCTCAAAGGTTGTCAGGACGATCACCCTCACAGAGGGCACCTCGGCCTTGATTCGGCGGGTGGCTTCGGCCCCGTCCATATTTGGCATTCGCAGATCCATCAAAATGACATCGGGCACGACACGACCGGCCAGCTCAACCGCCGCGGTTCCGTCGCTGGCTTCTCCCACGATCTCGAAATCCGGCTGTAGGGCCAGGAGCATGCGCAGGCCTTCCCTGAACATGGCCTGGTCATCGACAAGTATCAGGCGAAGTTTTTTCACGCCGGAATTTCCACTTGCAATTGGAAGCCTCCTTCGGGCCGGCCCCCTGCGACGACCGCGCCGCCGAAAAGTGATATCCGTTCACGAAGCCCGGCCAAACCATGCCCATCATTGAGCCGCACCGCTCCCCGGCCATCGTCGACTACGCGCACGGTGACACGCGACGCGTTGCGATAGTCGATGATGATGGTCGAATGCCGGGCGGCCGCATGTTTGCGCACATTGGTGGACCCTTCCTGCGCGGCGCGAAAAAGCCCGTGCTCCATCTCCGGCGCCAGTTGCCGCGGCTGTCCCAAGACTTCAAAGCCCATGGTCGGACCGATGCCCTCGGCCGTTGCGGTTAGTTTTCGCAACCGTTCGACCAGGGAACCGTTCGTCTTCTCAACCCTGAGCGACCCGACTGAACGGCGGACCTCGATCAATGCGTCCCGCGAAAGGCCATGGGCTTTTGACACCACCTCCCAGGCACGGTCGGGATCCGTCCCGCGCACGGCTTGGGCTGCTTCCAGCTGGACGGAGACGGTCGTCAGATAATGACCCAGGCTGTCGTGAAGTTCACGGGCCAGCCGATTTCTCTCCTCGAGTACCGCTAGTTTGGCGATATGTGCTGCCTGGTCGCGCAGCTTGCGATTGGCTTCCTTGATCTCGGCCGACAGTCGCTCGGTCTCGGCCCTGGCCTCTTTTTCCTGCACCGCAATTCTGGTAAAGATGAAAACGAAGACAAAGGCGGAAAACCCGGCGAATGTTTCATGGACAAATTGGCCCTTTGATACGAACCGGGACAGTACGGCGACAAAGATTCCGAAGAAGGTTGCAACGGAGAAGATCGCTGCCGGAGGACTCAGCATAATCACGCATTGGGCCACGAAGGGACATGCACAAAGGTACAATTCGTCCGCAAAACGCCCGGCCAGTAAGATGCCCGTGAGGATACAGGCTTGCACCATGAGATAAGCCGGCCTCGGCGGCCATGGTTTCGGCTTCCGAAACTGTTCCGCATAGATCAAGCTCAGGAAGATGTGGATCGCGCCCAGACCGATGCACGCGATCCCTCTCATGGCGGACCAATCGATATCACGGGTCCACAGCGCCGAAGCATAGCCCAGCACAACGACAGCTATGAAGAGCAGTTCGCCGGCACAGAGAAATGTGCACTCATACTTTATCTTGGAATGCATGGGTAAGGCTTTCTTGGCTTCGATGGTTTGGCAAGTAGGCCAAAAGTCATGATTTACTACCGGACACCCGAAGCAAGTTTACCACACGCCGGTAGTATCCGGCATGTGGCAAAGATTGCTTCGATTTCGTCGGGGTGGTGGTAACCTTTACTTCCGTTCCTCTGCCGAGTGGTAACAATTGCTTCCTAGCGCGAGAGCTGCCTTGGTTTTGCGGGGTCTAGCTGAAGCGCGAAATCACCAAATCGAACCCGATAAGCCCGTTGTAACCGCGATGTGGTAATAATTGCTTCCTAAAGTGTGGGAAACAATTCCTTCCTCGGACAAGCGCTCGATCGATAACGATTTTTACTGAGTGAGTCGCATTTCGCACAATAAACATTATGTCTAATTTATAGACCATGAAAATCCTTGCCCTTGCACAGGCAGGTTTCTTGAGAGGCAAAAAATGTGACTTAATTGTCACCAGATCGTGTTGAATTTGCCTGAGGGATTCACACTATTCGCCGACTTGGCTTATAGCCTGCTTCGTCCACTCCATTTATAAATATGAGACTCCCCTTCGCAACAACTGCCTTGGCTTTTGCTTTTGCTGCGACCGGTTTGTCGGCACAAATGACGCCTTTCGCGCTGTTTACCCCGATTCAGCCGACGCAACAGCCGCTGGTTTTCGACAACGACGAAACCCCCGGCCATTCCATCGCGGCCACCTTCGACACGGCCAACATTTCCAGCGGCGTTGATGTCAATTTTGCCTTCAATTCAAATCTCCTGTTTTCAGGCCCGCTCGCAGCGTTGAATGGTCCGCAACAAGCAGATTTTATCATTCAATCAACGACCGACGATAGAGCCATCCGCGGTCCTGATTCTTCATTATTACTTCAACCCATCGACAGCGGCTTCATGGAGTTCATGCTCGAAACGCCGGTGGACGGAAAAAATTTGCTGCTCAAGGTCACTTTTTCCGAAGCCGCGCTCTTCGCTTCCGGCTCGAATGGCTTGGAATTGGCGATTGAACCCCCGCTGGGTGGAAGCACGATCACCTACACCTCCGACTTTCTGGACTTCAATCCGCTGTCCCCGGAAAGCTGGGCCCTGGCGCTTTCCAATATCGATCCTTGTTCCAGCCTTGGCTGTGACGGCGCGTTGAACGACTTCCGGGCTTCCGGCAGAGGTGTATTCCTGGGCATGGCGGCGACTCCCGCCGTGTCGACAATTCCCGAGCCGAAGACTTATGCTTTGCTCGTTGCCTTGATCAGCCTGGCGGCAGTCTTGCTGCGCAGCAACCCGCCGCGACACTCGAAAGACAGCCCGGCGGCTGGAACTTCCCCTTGTCCATGAAAACGAAAGGTATGACTCCTTAAGTTGCTGTGGTCTCCCTGTTTGGGTGCAGGATAGAAAACAGTGGCGGTTTTGTCACCAGACAGTAATATTGCTTTTCACCTTCCGTTTTCCAAATCGTCACCCAGTCGCTGCACAAGTGCCACAATCCAGAACTAACATTGGGCGCATATGGACATTGATAACGCAATTGTGCCGTCAACCAAATGAACTATGCTCCACCGATACCCCGGCTCGGGGCAGCAGCCATCACCGAAAACCTACTCAAACGCAAATGGTCAGCGACCATTCTGCGTTACTTGGACCAAGGAGTGAGCGATCCGGCAGAAATCACCAAACGCGAAGCCAGCATTTCCACCAAGGTGATGAGCGAGCGCTTGCGCACCATGTTGAGGTATGGACTCCTCGCGCGTTTTCCCCGGCCGTCTCCATCCACGGTCATCGAATATCGTCTCACACTCCTTGGAAAGAAACTGCTCGATATGATTGATGCCATCGATGAGCTTGACCAACAACTGATCAAAAGCAGAAAATCCGTGGAGGAATCTTTTGCCATGAATTCCGTCCCGGCTCCCGATCACAACCCGGCACCGCCCGCGCCCGTCTTAAAGAAATCCAACAAAAACAATCTATCCAACACCAACCCGGCTCCTTCCCGGTTAACTTCAGCCCACTCCTCACCATGAAAACATGCCTTGCCCTGCTTCTCATCCTCCTCCCCTTCGCCACCGGCTATGCCGCGGATAACGACAATCACTCCATCATTGCTACATCAAATTCCGCCAAAGCCCTGGCCGAACAGGTGGAAGACATCACCCATTCCTCCAACCTGACGCTCAAGGAAAAAGACGACCAGGTTTCGGCTGCGGTTCGAGCTGCCATTAGCAAAGCCATTGCCCATCTCACCAGCCCGGCCGATATCATTAAGGCCACCCTGGAGATTACGACCGCCGCCGCCAAAGCCTCGCCGCAGTTCACGCATGCCATTCTCGAGGGAATTTCAAACATTCCGGCCATCACGGCGATCCACGGGGCGATTGGCCTGATCCAGACTGAGGTGGTCGAGGCGGCGATCAAGGGCGCAAAGGCCGCATTCGACGACGAACACGACCATGATCATGACCACGACCATGATCATGACCACGATCACGACCATGATCATGACGTAAGCCCATCCCACTGAGATTCTCCCGGTCGCGCCCACAACAAGCCCTGATAATGAAATGCCTTCTGCGTGTTCCTGCACGGATATTTTCCCTCACCCTCCTCTTCATGAATGCCGGATTTGCCGCTGACAGAGCCACCGCTTCCGGGGATGTTGCCGCGTATGGAAATCAGGCCGAGCAACAGACTCCATCCGGAGCCCTGGCTGCAGAGGTGAGGGAAATAGCAAATTTCCGCATGATGTCGCACGCAAAAAAGGAAAAGCGGATTGCGAATGCGGTTCGCATCGCCGTGGTGGGCGCCACCGCATATAAGGATCCGGCGGAGACACTCAACATCGCCTCGGAACTCGCGGCTGCGGCCACCACCGCAGCACCACCCTTCAAGGATACGATCGTTCATGCGGTTTTATTCACCCCGTCCGTTGCCAGCATCGACGGGGCTTCGAGCCAAATCCAGGCCGCCGTTGATGCTGCGGAGGCGAAAGCCCGGGACGCCGAAAAAACAGCGAGAGCTGCGGCCGTCAAAAAACCGGCGAATCCCGCGGTCGAATCGGCGGCTGCGCCCCAAAACCCGGCCCCGCCACCCCCACCGGAAAAAACAACCTTGGTTCAACCCGCCGAATCGGTGGTTCAACCTGCGGAAACAGCCGCACCCTCTCCGAACAGTGAAAATGGCCCCTATCTCAGCACCGCGGAAAACGGGGCCAAGCAAGACCGGTCAAAGCATTGGACCCTCCCGAAAATCGACCTGGGTCAAAATGCTTCGCTCCATTTCACGGCCGACCTGAGCGCCCGCTACGACGACAATGTTTTTCTGGTCAATAATAACAAGGTAAGCGATGAGATCCTGTCGGTCGCGCCGGGCGCGGTGTTTCAATTTGGCCAGCACTCACTGGCCAACGGCTCGCTCAGCTATCAGGAGAGTTTCGTGAATTATGTCCATAAAAGCAGCTCGAGCCAGCAGCTCGGGGCCGGCCTCGGGACTTTCGGCTATAGCAATGACCGTCTGGATTTGAAAGCCAACGGCGGTTTCGTGCAATCTTCCCAGAATCAGGAAGGTTTCTTTATCACCGGGCAGAGAACCGTTGTCCGCCGCGACCAAACCGATCTCGGCAGCAGCCAGGAAGTGCATTTCACGGAAAAGACGAGCGCCGGGGTGGCTGAAACTTACAGCCGTACGCACTATCGGACGTCTGGGGCGGGGCTGGTTGACAACAGCTCACTTGGCTGGCCGGTGAACATCTATTATTCAATCCGGCCCAAGGTGGATCTCTCGGCCGGATTCACCCAGAGCGAGATCAAAACGCCGGGCTCCGGGCCGGGCAGCACGCAGGTAAACCGATACTATAACATCGGTGCCCGCGGCAACTTCACGCCCAAGCTTACCGGTGGGTTCTCGGTGGGTTACACCACCAGCGCCGTCACTCAGACCGGCCAGACCCATCTTTTGGCCTTCAGCGGAAATTTTTCCTATGAACTGAGTCCGAAGACAGGCCTGACACTGACGGCTTCGCGTAATTTTAACGCGGGAGCGCTGGGAGAGCAGACAAAGAACACCAGTGTATCGCTCTCGGCTTCCACCGCTTTCACGCCCCAGTGGCAGGGAAGCGCAGGCCTCACCTATCAGAACATTGCCTTCTCATCCGCCCAGACCGACAATAATGTAGCGGGAACGGTGTCGGCGACCTATAACTTTAGTACCAAAATCAGCACGACACTCAGTTATAGTTTAAATAACAACTATTCCAACGTTTCCACCGCGAGGTACACGGATAATATGCTGAGCCTTGACCTTGGCTTAAGGTATTGAGCTCGCAGGCAAAACGCGTACCCACATGGCCAAATCCTCCACCTCCATGGCAAAAATACCGCGCTGGCTTGGCGCCGGGCTGGCTTTGCTGGCCGTCACGGCCTGGACGCCGTGGGCCGCCGCCACGCCGGACAAAACGAGCCAGGACGACAAAAAGTTTTCCTATAAACTTCAGCCCCTCGACTTGCTGAAAATACAGATCTATCAGGAACCGGACCTGGATCGCGAAGTGCGCGTATCGAAAAATCACACCGTCGTCCTGCCGCTGGTCGGGACGGTCGATTTGACCGACCTCACGGTTCACGATGCCGAGCAGTTGATCACCGACCTTTATGGCCGCGACTATCTCGTCAATCCGCAGATCAGCATCACGGTCACCGAATACACCCAGCGCTCGCTCAACGTGCTCGGCGCCGTTGGCTCGCCCGGTTCCATTCCAATCCCGCCTGAACGGGAATTGACCCTGGTCGACGCCATCTCCCGTGCCGGCGGTTTCTCCCGCCTGGCCAACCGAACCCACGTGAGCCTGACCCGAACGCTCCCCGGCGGCGAAACCCAGCATTTCACGATTAACGTCGACCAACTGATCGACGGCAACGCAACCCGCCAATGGCTGGTGCAAGACGGGGACGTCGTCTTCGTACCCGAGAGCATGCTTTGATTGGTCCCATCCGCATTTGATGAATACTTACCCGCAACAACCAGAATACGGCGGCGCCCCGGCTGAACAGAGCCCTAATGAGGATGGCAATGCCGGTGCCATCATCCGCAATTACTCGCTGATGATACGCGAGCGAAAGTGGTACGTGCTCACCGTATTCCTGATCACCGTCATCGTCTCAGCAGCCTACACGTTTTTACAGACCCCCATCTATCAGGCAGCGGCCATGGTGCAGATCCTGCGGCATGGCCAGGAGGTTCTCCGGGTCCAGGACGTGGTGGATAACAACGTCACGAGCGACACGGATTTCAATACCCAGATAAAAATCCTCGAAAGCATGGCGATGGTCCAAAGTGTCGCCGGCCGGTTGTCGAGCGACGAGGTGCAGCAACTGACCAATCCCTATAAGGCCAAAACCGGAGAGGCCCCCAGCCCGGCCGACATAATTTTAAGAAACCGCCAAATCCTGCCGCAGCGCCTCACCCTGATGCTGGCCATTACGTTCCGGCATCCCGATCGGAAAATCGCCGCGCGCGTGGCCAATCTGTTCGCCGAGGAATACATCGCCTACAACTCAAGGCTGCGCGTCGATGAGTCGATGAAGGCGGTGGACCAGTTGAAGGACCGGGCCGACCAACAGCGCAAGCGCGTCGACGAAATAGCAAATTCGCTGCAGGCCTTCCGCCAGAGCAACAACCTCATTTCCCTTGAGCAAACCAAGGACATCGTGACCGAAAAGCTCAAGGCCTTGAATCAAATGGCAACGCAGGCGGGCGGCAACCTCAAGGATGCTGAAATTCGCTGGACGCAAATGCAGGACTGGGAAAAACAGGGCAAAGACCTCACCGAGCTTACGTTTATTGCGGCGCAACCGCAGGTCAACCAGCTCATGTCCCAGATCACGGCGCAAAAGACGGCGCTGGCGCAGCTCAGTGAACGCTACAAGGCCAAACATCCCACCATGATCCAGGCCGTCAACACGCTGGAACAGACCAAACAGCAATTGAACGCGGCGGTGGCCGATGCGGCCGCGACTGCCCAGGCCGAATATGAAAATGCCCTCAAGACCAATGAGGAGGCGCATAAGGCGCTGGCTGAACAGGAAACCAAGTCCCTCGAACTGGACCGATACTCGGTGGAATATGACAATCTCACCCGGGAGTTTCGGGTCAACAACCTGCTGCTTGAGTCGATGATGACCAGGATGCGCGAAACCGCGGTGACCAGCACCATCGAAACGCAAAACGCCCGGATCATTGATTCGGCCTTGGAGCCAGGGAGCCCCATTTCACCCAAAGTAACCACCAACCTTGCCATCGGTGTCCTGATGGGAATCCTGCTTGGCGTTGGTTTCGCTTGGCTTTTGGCCATGATCGACGATCGGGTGAAGTCTTCCTTCGATATTGAATCGTTGATCGGCCTGCCTTTGCTGGGGATCATTCCGCGCATCAACCGGATGGAACAGCCGGACAAGGCGCAAATTGTTTCGAATGGGGCCGACCCCCTGATTGTCGAGGCCTTCATGGCGCTGCACTCGACCTTGCGGCTCAAGGACGAAAGCCGGAACGCGAAACTGCTGCTGGTCACGAGCACGCTGCCAGGAGAGGGCAAATCCTTTATCACCACCAATCTCGCCCTGGCTTTCGCCTCCCAGGGACAGCGCACGGTGGTGGTTGATTGCGACTTGCGGAAGCCAAACATCCAAAATTCATTCCGTTTGAATGTGGCCAAGGGGGTGATCAGCTATTGTGCCGAAGGCGCGTCGCTGGACGATATTGTCGTCAAAAATGTCCACCCCAACCTGGATGTCATTACCACCGGCGGGCGTTCCAAAATTCCCTCCCAATTATTCAACGGCAGGGAATTTGAGGCGCTGGTGAAGGAACTGGGCAAACGTTACGACCGGGTCTTGTTCGACACGCCCCCGCTGGGAGTGGTCAGCGATGCGTTGAACATCCTGCCGCTGATGGACGGGGCGATTTTCACCATCCGATTCAACCAGGTGAGGCGGAAGGCCGCCCAACGCAGCGCCCAACGCCTGTTGTCGGCCAATATAGAAGTCTTTGGCGCCATATTGAATGACATGGATATGAAGCTGGCCGGCGATTACTACGGGGAATATTACGACAAATCCTACAAGGATTATTACAATGTGAAGGTGGAAAACAACAGCGGCAATCCCGCCGTGGCAACCGGCCGTGGTTGACGAACTTCACCGTTCACGGTCATGGACAGTTGGTAATTCGTAGTTGGTAGTTTGGAATTGGTATACTGAAGCAGAAAGCCCGTAGGCCAGAGACGGATTTTTTACACCAAGGCCGCAAAGAACGCCAAGGTTGGTTCTCAATAAAGTCCGTCTCCTTCGCGCTATTTGCGATCTTCGTGTAAAACCAAATCAGTGGTTAAAACTCCTGAGCGCCGCAGGCGCGACAGAATCAACGTTAGCGTCGAGAAAAGCAGCAAGGCCAGTAGCGCGAACGCCCAGGATGGCATCACCGGGACAGGCGCGGTCGACAGCGCTGGCAGCAGGGCCGCCATGTCGGGCACGCCTACCCCGGTGCACAGGTCGTAACCCACGCCGGCATTATATACGCCCCCGGTGCCATTGCTGCCGCTGGTGATGTCGCGAAAGTTGGTGCTGCCGAGCAACGGATAAATTCTCGGGCCCAGCAATCCAAGGAAACCCAGGCCGGCATTGGCGCGGGCCTGGTTGATCAAGGCGGAAAACCCCGCCCAGGTCGGTGCGCTCCAGCTCGTGCCTCCGACGATAAACTGCTTGCCGCCTAAAATCAAAAATCCGCCGGTATTCGGGTCGGCCGCGCACGCGACATCGGGCACCAGCCGCATGGTGCCGCCCGGCACACCCGGGCCAACCTGCCAGCCCGGGCGGTTGAAATAAATGCTGATGCCGCCGCCGCCATCGAACCACGCGCTTTCGCTGGTGACGTTGCCCGTGCTGGAATCGACAAAGAGACTGGTTCCGCCGACGGCCGTTACATTCGGGTCGCTGGCCGGAGTTTCCGCCTGGACCGGCCCGGAGTGATCGTGGCCGCTGGTTCCAGGGCTGGATCCACCATCGCCCGAGGAGACGAACACCGTGAGGCCGGCGCTGGCCATCGAGGCAAAATAATTGTCATCCGTCTGCACCTGGCTGGCGGTGGTGTACGTCTCCCCCAACCCAAAGCTCAGCGAAACCTGGTGCAGAGCCGGCTGGCCCGGGAGATCGCTAATGATTCTTGCGTAGGCCTGGTCGAGATGCACGAACGACAGATCCTTGGTCGCGTAAACCCGCACCTTCGCGCCTGAGGCGATCGCGCTGCTCCATTCGACATCCAGCGATTCCTCGCCCGAGGGAGCGGGCAGCGTCCCGCTGACCACCTGGACAAATTCGATATTGGCCAACGACTGGCTCACACCGCAGTCCGACCAAAACGTGGTCAGGTCGCTGGTCTTCGGAAAGGTATCGATCACGATGGCGATTTTCTGTCCCGCACCGGTTTGGCTCAAGCTGTCGGCATTGTAGGCGTGCTTGATCTCGCTGGGCAAAAAAGGCGGGGCAATGGAACTCGCGGCGTTCTGCGCCAACTGCAAGCGTGCGTGCGTGTGCGGATGGATGTGCGGTTGCAGTCCGTTGACGCCAAGGATCGCCGGAGCCAGCACCGCGGGCAGGCTTGGCGCGGAAATTGCCGACGTGTATTCCGTATTTTCGAATGACACCCGGGCGAGGTTGACCTGGAAAGCCTGGCTGACCTGCCACACCGGCCCGCTGGCAAAAATCGCCAGGCGACCGGGATCTCGCTGGGTGATCGTAAATCCCTGCCCGGTGAGCCAGCCGGCCACGGCCTCGTAATCAGTTTCGAGGGGGAGATATTTATCCGCCATTTCAGCAGCGGCGATGAGCTCGCCATGGCCCAACCGCTGCTGCAGCTCAGGGAAATTCCGCATCTGCAGGGCGACCTCGAATTCCATCGTCTCGCCGTTTTCCGCCGGGCTGAGCGTGCGGCGAAGAATCGCCGCTTCAGGCTGTATGGCGGCGGCGGAAATCTCCCTGATGCTGCCGGAAAAAATCGTCCGGCTGGGATCGATGCCCGCGCCCTGTGCGTCGAAGGCAAAGCCGACGAGAAAAGCCAGCATCCATCGACAGAGCCACGGACCGATCATGGAACGAAGAAACATAAAGGCGGCGGGGGCGCACCGTCAGGGGAAGCACGCCCACGTTAAAGGAGTTTACCGCGCCAATATGCAATGACATGACATCCAGGCAACATTTAAGCAAATCCTGCGTGCCGGGCGGCGTTACAAAAGGGCGACAAATGAGATATAAAAAGTAACAAGTATCAGGTAACAAGTGGCAGGAATCGATTATACCATGGGCTGGACTCCGCGCCATTTCACCACAGATCACACGGATGGGTACGACTGGACTTAGGCAGGCGAGCCAAGGATGGGAAAGCGTGAGGTATCAATGCTCAGGAATAAGTCAGTCGCAACGCATTCTTGTTACTTGGCACTTGATACCTGTTACTTTCACCTACGCCGCTCAACTATCTCCGCCGCCGTAGCCGAGCACTTCGACCGTGATGATCGAAGGAAACTCCTGTTGCTGAATGGGGCTGTGCCCTTGTTTCGCGACTTCGGCCGCCGCGTTTGACGACGCCGAGCTTGAGTTCGAGGCACTCGCGATGCTACCGATGTTGGGCGCCGCCGGCGGTGCCGGGGTACCGCTGATCGCACCGCCCGCTGAGATATTGCTGGCATTGAGGACTTGCGTCGCAGCGATATCCACCTTGCCTGTCGCCCTGATCCCGGCGTCACCCGCATCGACGGTGCCAGCCGGGGCAATCAAACTTACATTACCAATTGGCACACTTGGCACCGTGGCGAGAACGCCAATGCCACCACCGGTGGCCAGTCCAGCCAGGTCAGGTTCGATGTCGGCACTCTGGGGATCGACCAGCACGCGGGTGGGCGGCGCCGATTGCACGGTTTTCGACGCTGAACCGGCGGCGATATTTCCCGTGGAAGACCAGATGATCACATTGCCACCACGCAGGGTGAAGATGCGGGAGACACCGACATTCACGTTCTTGTTGGTAAAAATCGAGATGTCTCCGCCATGTTGGGTGAGAATGCCTTGGTCGGTGGCCTGGCCGCCGACGGGCAAACCAACGGAGAGTTGTCCGCCAGGAGCAAAGATGCTGATATTGCCACCGTTCTTGGTGTTGATATCGCGCGAAGTGAGCGAGATGTCGCCCTGCCAAGCATTGCCGGGGAACAAGTCTGCGATGGCGGAAAATCCGGGATTGTAACTAATTTTACTTTTGAAGGTTGGGCTGGCTGGATCGCTGAATGCGTGTCCGGCGTCGCGCAGTACGAGATAAAAATTATTCAATGCCTGGATATCCTGCTGCTCAACATCGCCACTGGTTGGGATTGGATACTGTGCATTAAACTTCGTGAAATCCAGCTGACCGCTGTCAAGACCGGGCGTGGCGACGGTGGCCAGACTCCCGATGCCCGCTCCAGCAATCACGTCGGCCCCGGCGAATGGCAGCGCAGGATTGCGCGCGTTGCCTACGCTGGTGATGCCCACGGCCGTGCCATCGGCATTATTGGGCCCGACCCCGAGATTGAGATTGCGGCCCGCCAGGACTTCGAGCGTCCCCGGCCCGTTGATCTGGATGTCGCCAGGCTCGGGCGTGGTACTTTGATTTGTAAGCCCGTTACCGGCCGCCGTCCCCGCCAGGCGCAAAGATGAATTGGGATCGTAGGCAACAATGTCGCGACCAGCATCCACCACGCTCACATCGCTGGCCTGGTTATTCTGGATATAAAAGGCGGTGTCGGTAATATCGCTCCCGGCGATCACCTGGGCGGCCTTGCCCGCAAACAACGTGAGACCGGAAATATCGCCGCTGCCGGCATAAAGCTGGATCGGGCCGGTGGCATCGTTGGCATGAAGCGGCCCCAGGCGATTTGTGCCGGTGATTACACTCGTGCCATGCAGTGCCTGCTGGGTCTGTAAAGCGCCATGGCTCCCCGTGGACGACCCGGACTCGGCGAAAAATGTGGCGAAATTTGGCAGCAGCGAAGTGGGGCCGTTTGGCACGATGGTTCCGGTGACGGGAGTGTTCGCCCAATATTTATCTTGAGTTGCAGCTACCGGTGGTGAAGAGCCTGTTGCGGCAACGGCCGAAGCCGTCAAAGACAATGGGTTATAGAGCCCGGGCAGGTTGGCCGGATTGGCATCCGAAAGAATGATCGTGCTGGCACTCCAGAGGACCCCGTTGCCGGCCGCCTGCGAAATCAATCCAAAATCATTTGGCTGGAGGCCGTTGATCGATCCGGCGGCGGCGAAATCGACGGTTCCATTGGGCGAGGGCGACAAGGTCAGGTTGCCCACCAGGTTGAGGTCGCCGGAAAATGCCGTTGCCTGCAAAGTCCCGGGCATCAACGCCGCTGCCGTTGGAAAATAGGCGGCACTGGTAGGCACCGAAGTTTCCACCAGCCCTAGCCATGACTGTTTGGTGGCACTGGAGCCTGGAGAATTCTGGTTCAGCACATTGGCATACCAATCGATCAATGAGCCGCTGTTCGCTCTCGGGCTGGAAGGGTTGTCCTGCAAAGTCACGCTTCCGGCCAGCGACGATACTTTGACGGCATCGGTCGTGGCATAAGTGGAAAAATAGGTTTTATCGAAATAGGAATTGTCGATTCCCTGTGGCAGAAGGAAGGGATTGGCCACCGGCCCGAGCAACACGGAGCCCACAGCGGTAATATTGAAACTGCCCTGGCCCAGAAAGAGCGTGGTCGGCAACCAGGTGGTGGGATTGAGAGAAGCGACGCTGGCCGCGCTGCGGGTGGAATTGGTCAGGATTTGATTGCCGGCACTGAGTGTGCCCAAGCCACGTTCGACGTAATAAACCCCGCCATTGATATTATGCCCGGCTTTTACGACCAAGTCACCGCCGCCGAGTTCGAAGAGCGTTTGGTCGGCCGCGATCTGGTCGCCATTGGGCAGCTGTTTCGTCACTCGCGCATTGGTCGGCACCACCGCGTCGACATTGCTGACATCGTGGCCGGCGAGAAGCGTGACATTGCCGCCACCGAGCGCGCCCACGCCTTCGAAGAAATTACTGAAATTGACCCACCACGTGGTCGAGGCGACCTCATTGTTTCCGATCCTCGTGGGACCGATACCAAGGTTGGAGACGGCATGGGTCCGGTCGAATTGGCCGGTCAAAGGATTCACATAACCGCGCCGGTAGAGCCAGTTGGTTGGCAGCTCCTTCGATGAATCCTGCGCTCCGCTGGTGGTCTCATGAATAATATCGCCCTGGGCCGAGATGGTCACACTGCCGCCACTCTGGCTGTAGTACGCCTGATAGTAAGAGGCGGTATTGGCAAAACTGTCCGGTGCAATAATGGTTCCGGAGTTCACGTACGATGTGTTGGGAGAATCGAAACTGCCTTGCGAAGCTGGATTCAGTACAGGCGCCTGGCCGCCCGCAGTGTAGATCGCCGCAAGCTGATTGAGCAACTGGACGTCCTGGCCGGCAAAAATGTTGATATCACCCGTACCGGTGCGGATGACTTGATAATATTTCTCGATTGTTAATGCATCACTTCCACTGGTAGTCGGGGCGGCGAGGCTGCCCTGGTTGGAACCCAAAACAACCGAGCCGGCCCCGGATTTAGTCTGGCGGAAATCGGCAGCGGTCAGATCCGCTCCCGCCACCAGGTTATACGACCAGGACTGGCTTCCCGCCGGCAACATAGGAGCCTGCCACAACCCGCCTTTTGTGCTGGTCGGTGTCGGCGTTGGGCCAAAGCCATCGCTCAGCGAAGCAAAGGTGTTGCTGGTGAAATTAAAATCCAAATTGCCTGCCGCACGCAACGTGAGGATGCCAGGTTCGCCCGATCCGGCAGTGGATGTGACGTTCGGTCCGAACCGGAAGTTTGAAAGATCCCAGGTGCTGGCGAGGATCAGATCACCGGTCGGGTTGACGATCTCCGCGCCCGGCTGGATATGGAGCACTGAATTCAGCGATGGATTGCCGACTGTCAGGCGACTGGCGATCGCCGAAGCGTTGTTCGTGGCAAAGCTCGTTCCGTCGGTTTTGATGGTGGTTTCGAGCGTTTGATCGATCATGCCACCCACTGGAGTGTAGACTTTGTAGCCTTCAACCACGACACTCGACGCACCATTGATTGTGCCGCTGGGGATCGGATTGATCTGAACATCGTTGCCGCTTGTCTGGGGCGCACTCAGAAGCAGCGTGCCGCCGAAGGGCAAGCTACCGGTGTTATTGGTGGGGTTTCCAATGGGGCTGCCGTTGGTGAGACTGGTCCAGTAGGCCACAAGGTCGCTGGTCGTATATTGGTTGTCCACCTTCAGGTCGATTGTTCCCCCGTTAATATTCACCGCACCCACCGGAACATTGTTAACAGAATTGCTAACATAGCCGTTTGTAACCGTCGATCCCGTGGTATAATCGCCGGCTGCGATGGAAATGTGTCCGCCCTGGCTGGCATCATTGTAGTATGCTCCCTCTGCATTGAGCATGCCTTCCAGCTTGACGTCGCCGAATGCAGCCAGATTGATCGATCCACCCGTCTGCCCGTCCCAGTTGATAACTCCGTTTGGCGGCGGTGTATTGATGTTCGCAACCGGGTTGTCGCCAGATGCGTCGATCTTGCCGACAATATCGATGGTGCCCTGATCAGCCGAAATGTTCACGGTATGTGCTTTCAGGGTGCCGGTGAGTGTGACGGAAGGGTCTGCGCGGTCGCGAACGGAGATCGAGTGGGTGAAGCCTTTGGTGGAAAGTACGCTGGCAAGCGAATCGAGATTGCCGCCGACACCACTAAGGCTGCCAACATCTAGAGAGAAGGTTCCGCCCTGCCCGCCTGCCCCACCCTGGCCGAGCAAAGTGCCGTTGTTGATAAGGGTGCCAGTCGTGTTTGACGCGCTGATGGTCAGGCTGCCGGCATTGCCCGCCTCCGGCTGAGCCGAAACATCAACCTTGCTGCCAGTCGCCAGACTCACGTTGCCGGTATCCGACGTCAAAGTGATCTGGCCTCCGCTGGTGTATTGGGTCGCACCGAAAATGGTCTGCGCCGTGCCGCTGACATCGAGTACCCCCCCGGCCCCGACCGTTACATCGCCGCCAGTCGCACGCAAGGTCAGTGTGCCGCTCGGCAGGACGATATTGCTCGTGTCGGTCACCGTTGTCCCTTGCAGGGCCAGGCTGGCGCCGAGATTGGCCGGCGCGGCCGTGGACGATCCGCCAATGCTCAAGGTGCCACCAGCCGCAATCTTCTGATTGGCCCCCGTCGCACCAGTGAGCCAGGGCGTCGTCATCGTCAGGGCTCCTTGCGTGGCGAGACCGCCCGTGCCTTGCACAAGAATGCCACCCGACGCATTCAGCGAGACGCCGGCATATTGATCGATGTAGAGTTGATTGGCGCCCAGCGTGATGGCGTTCGTGGCGTCGAACTCGATCGCCCCGCTGGGCGACCCGGTCGAGCGCGTCACCGTCACGTTTGCGCTGTTGTCGAGCAGGATGTTCTGGGCGGCAAAAGACACCGTGCCACCGTTGCTATTAAAGCCACGGATTTCCCCGGCATGCAGCGCCAGATTCTCTAACGTGGGTGAGCCGATCTGGCCAGAGCCGTAAATATCAATCGAGGAATAGCTCAAGAGCGAGAGCGACGACAGTGTGGCCGCCGAATTCTGCAGCGCATTCAAAGCGTCGCTCGTCAGCACCAAGCCTTGCGGGCTGCCACTGGTGCCAAGCTGAAGACTGATCCGGCCGCTATCGAGATTGATGGCTGAGCCGCTCAGGTTGGTCGTGAAAAGCGAGGTCGTGCCGGTCGAGTCGAGGGTCACGCTCCCGCCTGAGATTTTTGCTCCCGATCCGATGGTCATCGCAGGAGTTGTGGATCCCGTCACGCCCGCGCGGACGATGGATGCCGAGGGATCGCTGCTCACCCGCAACAGCGTGCCATCGCCATAAAAGACGGGAACCTGCACCGTGCCGCTGACGGTAAGATTGCCGCCACCGCCAAGTGTGACCGTACCGCCGACAGGCACCGTAAAGCTGGTGTTAGCAGCAAAATTTGTCGTCGTTTTGCCATCAGCCGAGATGACCGTGGCAGTAACATCGGCACGGATCGCGTCGTTCGACGGATTTCCTTGGGCGTCCGTTGCTGGAGTGCCTTGGGGGAAACTGATGGCAACGCCACCGCGAGCGACCGCGAACTGGTCGCCGTTATTTAAATTTTTCGTCTGGCCAACCTGAAGCGCATCAGCCGGGCCGGTCAGCGTGCGAGTCCCTTGTTCGACATCGGCGTTGGCCGCAAGCGTCAGGCTTTTGTTGGCGACCAGAATCACGTCCGGCCCGGTCAACGCATTGCCCGTGTTGTCGACCACCAATTTGTTGGTCGCGACGTTCACGGTCGTCCCGCTGGTGGTCATCGAGCGGACACCGCCGATCAACAAACTGTCCGCACCGAAATTACTGAGCTCGGTTGGATCGAGCGTCAGACCGACGAAATTTGGGTTGTTGGCAATCCCAACCTGGTTGGCGATCAGGATGTCAGCCGGGCTGCTGATATCGACCAGGCTGCCGCGCCCGCCGGCGGATGGTTGCGCCATAAGCGAGCCATCAATATGGAGGGACTGGGTCGCATTGAACACCACCTGCCCGGCATCGGCGGGCAGGCGCGGGATCGCCAATTTTTGGGCCTGCGCGCTCTGGCTCAAAAAGCTGTTGGCAGAGGAAGGATCATATTCGGCCCGTGCCTGCACGACCGACTGCGGATCGACTTCGAAGGATGACAACAACGGCCGCGTGGGGCTGAGGTTATTGAACGTGTAACCCGAGACGAGACTCGAGCCGTCGGCGTGTGAAACGGTGCCGGTGGGAATGCCGCTTTGTGGCGTGACCAGAAATGCGCCGGGCAGCAGCGCATAGCGTGCGGGCAGCAGGGTGTAATTTCCGGCGGGCAGCCCGTTGCTCGCGCCGAGATGAACCTGCTGGCCGACGACCAGACCGGTACTGGTGTATCCAGAGTCGATTATATTTTTGGTGGGATCTTCAGGATTCGGATTAAGGGTGCTGAAATTGCTGCTGCTGCCATAGGGGGCAAACGGCGCATAATCGGACTGGTAGCCAGGAATGACCGCGAAGCTCGTCGAAGACGATGGGGCATTCTTGCTCCCAATATCGTACAATGAGCCTTTAACATCATACGACGCGTTGAGAATATCATACGACCCCCCCAGCCCCGGGACCCAGCGATAAGCATAAAGATCGCCGCCGCCGGACAGGTCGATGGCCGAGCCAGCATCGTCGTTCACCGTTGCCGCGGTCAAATTGATCATCTTGGCCGGCACGCCCACGCCCGCCACGCCATTCCCGGTGAGGGTGATATCCGTGCCGGTCGGGTCGATCCACGAAGTGCCATTGAGATTGATGCCGTAGGGAATGGTCAGCCCCGCTGCCGATACCGAGGTCACACTGCCCGCCGAGAGCGTCAAAGTCTGGGTCGAAGGGAAAGAATTGCCTGTCATCAAATCCGACGAGCTGCTGCCGTTCACGCCCAGATTGATGGTCCCAATCGGTGCACGCAGCACGCCTCCCTGGGTAATGTTCGCAGCGTAGATATTTAATGTCCCGCCAGCCGAAAGCGGCAGCGGCCGGGTGACCGAGCCAGGGTTGATGGTCACAGAACCGGAGGCCGATACATTTGGATTATCATATGCGGCGACCGTAAAATTGACTGCCGTCGGTACATAGACCTGGCCGGCGGTCAGATTGATGGCGCCGGCAACATCGAGCGTGCCATCACCACGGATATCGCCCGCGGGGACATTGAAGTTCGCCGCGCCGATGTTTTGCAGCGAAAGGTTTCCGATGTCGATAAGGTCGGAAGCGTTTACGGTAAGACCGCTCAAGCCATAGGTGGGCAGAACGGAAAGCGTGGTGCTGCCGAGGGAAAAGACCCTTTGCGCGTTGGACGGCTGAACGGGAAGAACAAATGACTCTCCCAGCGCAACGTAAGGGGCGTTTAGGACAAGGGAGGAAGCTGTCACGGCGGGATCGGCCTGGAGGATTCCGCCGTCGGCGACAGCCAGGCTGTTGCTCGCATCCAATTCCACTGGCCCGGAAAACTGCACCACACCCTTCAAAGTCAGCGACGAAAAACCACGGTTATTGAAACGGTCGGCGGAAAAATACCCTGCTCCGGGAATTGCATTGCCATTGGCATCTGTGACCGGGTTCCCGATCACGGTCTGACCAGCCACATGGAAAGGCATCGTTCCCGGGGTTAAAAACAAGGTGGGGACCGTCGGTGATATTGAGGCACCGTTAGTGTAGATCGAAGACAAAACAGTAATACCCCCGCCTTGCGCCATCGACCCACCCGGCAGGTTTGATCCTCCGGCGAAGCCAGACAGGGTTGCACCGGCAAATAGTTCATCAATGCCTGTCAGGGAAATCGTGCCGCCATTGCTGTCCTCCCGTGCACGCACGTAAGCTGATCCGGAGATGTTTCCGCTTTGCGCCATGTTGGTTCCGGTCAAAACTTGCGGAAAATCGAGCTGGTCGGTCGCGCCGTTCACGGCGAGCACGGCGCCGGTCTCGGCGACAATATTGCCTGCGATCGAAATGGATCCTCCGGGCAGGACATTGCCGGTGCGAAGATTGTGACCGCTCGCGTCGGGCGTGAGCACCGTCGTGCCGCTGGCGTCCAGCACACTCCCCGGCCCAAGATCGACCGTCGGCACCGACTGCTGGGCAAATAACGGGACGGTTGTTTCGTCCAACGGGAAAGCGCTAGTGACGGAAATTCTTCCGCCGGGTGCGATGATCGAACCCAGCATCGTCACCGTATTGCCGGTCAAGGTAACGGAGCCCGTGCTGCTGCCGTGCGGATCAGTTTCAATGCTCGCACCGGAATAGACCACCAGGTCACCACGCAATCCCTCAGGATTGTTTATGTAGGCTTGGGCAAAATTTGTATTCAGGCCCAGACTGTTAAATGTCAGGTTGGCCGCTGTCGTACGTTGTTCGGCTGGCAGCAAGACTGGCTGCAGCGTCAGGCCGCCCACCGGGGTCAAGGCCCTCCAGTTCGATACTTGCGGATCAATCACGGTATCAGGCGCGATCACCAAACCCGGCATGGACGCGTACGGAATGATATGGTTCGAGGAATCCAGCGCAAAGTCCCCCAACCCCGATAGGTTGAAATTACTGAAGCCGCCCTGATTGAAGAAATCCGGTTGCAGCAAGTTGCCGTTGGCATCCGTTCGGTTCAGCCATAAGGTTCGGCCGACGGTGGAAAGGCTGTCACTGTTGAGCAATTGGTCACCGCCAATCTGGACGAATGGCGCGGTGATGCTCAGGGTTCCGCCATTGTTGGCCTTTCCGGAATAGCCCTTCAGGGGGGTGCCCAGAAGCAACTGACCCCGGTAGCTTGCGGGGGTGTCCGGAAGCAGGCCGAGAGCCGTGTACAGTGGGTCCACCGCATTGATATTCAGGGTGCCGCCTTTGCCGTAAGTTAACTTGTTAGCCGCGCTCATTTCCACTCCGCCAGAAACATCGACCGCGCGGCCGGCCGACAAATCGATCCGATAGGCATTAATCGAGATCGTTCCGCCATCGGTCAGCAGCGGAAGGGTGCCCGGCGTGGCGGACGTTGCCCGGTCGTCCACGATGAGACCAGCCGTGCTCAAAGAAGCGTTTGTACCAAGTGTGAACTGGCCGGCACCGTCCAAGGTGTTTAAGGAAGAGAGTTTGGTCAGGTCAGGAGCCGAGAAGGGCGAGGCATCGTCGACCACGAATCTCAATATTCCCGCCGGGGCGCTCATGCTCACATTGGTGTCGATGGTGATGTTTTTTCCGGTGAAATCCAGCGTACCGCCCGCAGGGGCGGTCATGTCGGCCTGCACCTCGATTTTGCCGGTGGGATTAATGATCGTGAGGCTGCCAAAGCCAGCGAAGTCATCCGCGTTGGCGTTGATCAAGCTGGTGGAAAGGACGACCGGATTGGAACTACCAACAGAGGCCTGATTGTTGGGGGCCTGGAAGTAAATATCGTTCTCCGTGACAGGCGCAATAGCACTACCAGTCCCACTCGCGGCGGCCTCGCCCTGAAAGACCAGCGACAGGGCGCCGGCCATGGGCACGCCCAGGACCGACTGCATGGTGTGAAGAATTGTCGTCGCGCCAAACTCGGTGTTGGAATTGATCAGGGAGAGCGGTGTCCGCTGATATAACCCCGGCGTTGTATTGCCCAAAAAATTGCCGTCGAGCGTCATCGCGGGTGCGGCGATGGTAAGGCTGCCGGCATTGCCTCCCTGGATATAGCCCTGTTCGTACTTGCCACTGCCACCAAATAGAGGATTGGCAAAAGTCTGGCCAATACCCCACTTCGCGTCCATGGTCGTGGAGGTCCCGGTATAGATCCCGCTGTAAATGAGATCGGGCGTGGCTTTTGAGATATCCAAAAGATGCCCGTCGGTAACAACCTTCGTGGTCGAGACGATACCGCCCGCATATTGGATCGAGCCGCCCGAGACATTGATGGTTGAACCAGATTGCATGACGACCTTGTCGCCTGCATTGAGCGCCACGGTGCCGCCACTCGTGGTCAGTTCGCCGACCGAACGCTGGATGAGATTGATGAAACCCGTCGTATCGGCGAGCGGCGTCCCCGCCCACTCCTGCCCGTTATAATTCCCGGTTTGCCGAATATCGACATTGATGGTCTGGCGATAGAACGGCCCGCCACGCTGCAACGGGGAATTGGCCAGCTGGGCCCCGGCCAGTTGCACCGGCACAATGTTCTCGGCCACCGAGGCGTTGACGTTTTGCGAGCCGGAAACGTCGATCGTTGCGCCGGCATCGAGAGAGATCTGGCTGACGCTGGCGGGGCTGGTGACAGCAATAAGCTGTCCCTTCGCGCCCTTAACCGCAACAGGCGGTCCGGTTAAATTTACATTACTTAAGGACCAGCTTCCGGCCGTTAATGAAACCCCGGCGCCCAGTGTTGTATAGCTACCGTCTTCCGGAAGGACACGATCCGGCTGCGTAACTTTAAGTTCTGCCAGCGTGGGCATGATGCCGGCGTTCGGCGCATAAATTATCGCACCCGCGCTCGCATCGCCAGCTGAGTCCGACTCCAGATGGATGGCCTGCCCCTGAATATCGACAAACGACGGCGAGGACAGCACGTTGCCGGCCACGAGAGTGGTGCTCGTCGGCCCGGTGGTATCGGGCAGGATTTGGGTCACGCTCCCCGGGCCGAGCGTCACCGCGCCAGTGGATTGATAAAGAAACAAGGGATCGCTGCCAGAACCGAAGGACAAACCGTTGCTGAATGCATTGTAATTCGCGAGGAGATCAACCCGCCCGTTGTAAGCCACCGATGTGAGACTGTTGATCACGCCGCGTTGTTCGACATCTTTGCCCGTGATCGTCACGTTGGCGTACGGCGCCTCGATGTCGCCAAGGACATTAACGTTGGCCGGGTTGGTGGTCGAGTTGCTCAAATCCGTCGGAGCAGCACCGATGTTCGGGGTGTCGAGTCCTGCATTGGTCGCAGTACCGGCCGTTTGATTGGGCGATAATCCCATTTGTGAAGCAGATACGTTTTGATCAGGCACCGCCCCCACATACACATCCAAGCCGCGCAAGGTCGGATCGTTGGTATTATGGGCGGCCAGCCCGACCTGCAGGCCGGCCGCGAGGACGGTCTGGCCGTATGGGGTGGAAATTGTTCCCGCGTTGGTGACATTCGGACCGATCAGGGCAACCAATCCGCCGCTACTGTCGGCCGTGGGCGGCGCGGTGAGGCGAGCTCCCGCCTGGACGACCACGTCTCCATAGACGCCATTCGCGGGCACGTCGCCCGGGGTGGTGGTTGGATCGAAGGCCTGCGGATCCTGTCCATTCGTCAACACCGGTATTTTCAGGGCTGAGAACAAAAATTGGCCATCCGGATTATTGAGCAGACCGCGCTGAATGAGATTGTCGTTGATCGGCAGGGACGACGCGACCAGGGCATGGGCATTCACTTGGGACGACCCGCCAAAAATAATGCCGTTTGCATTGATGATATAAACCTGCCCGCCGCTGCTGGTCGTTCCATCTGGCCCGATGGTATTGATCGTGCCCAGGATTTGCGAAGGAACGCCTGAAGGATCCGTGATTTTATTGAAGGCGATCCATTTCCCCGCATCGGCGCCACCGGCGCTCTGGTCGAAATTGAGTGTCGTGTTTTTGCCAACATTAAAGGTCGTCCAGTACAGAAGCGCTGATTTCTGGAACTGGGTGATGTCAACCGTCGTCTGCCCCTCGGCCGCGGATTGGGTTGGAAGGTTGGCGCCCTGCCAGGTCTTCGTGGGATCAGCCACCAGGCCGTTGGACGCCAGGCCTTCGCCAACGTCAATCGTACCGGCCAGATGATTCGGCCCGCCGAGCGCAAGGCCACGGGCTACATTCTGCATTTGTTGCACCGCAGCCAAAGCCGTCGTCGTTCGCGACAGCATGTTTTTTGCCGCAATCACGTTTGGTGATGTTATCACCGCGGCCGCACCCACTCCGCCGGCCACGGTTGCTGAGGCCGATGACGAGGAGCCGAACTTGCGCAGAATGTTGCCCGCCTCGGTGGGGGCGCTCGCCGTCAGCAAAACAAAGAGGCTCGCGAACGTCCAACATCCAACATTCAACATCCAACATCCAACTACTGACACCTTTCCAACTACCCGCTGCTCGCTACTGGCTACTGATTGCAGGCCGGGCACGGCGGTGCGTGAAGCGGATACCGACGCCAAGTTATGCCAACGAGCCCATGTTTTCATGCTTTTACAAAAGGAAACGAAGGCAACGGAGAGAGGGCGTCATCGGTCATAAAGCGCTTGGTTCTCTTCGTTATCTTCTGTTCCAAAGCCTGAATTTGTATCGAAAACATGGATATACCAGTGGGTCGCATGAGGGAGGTTTGCCCAACGACCTCGATTTTCGACCGGTAAAAGACGGGGTCAAGGGACGCGGCCGTTTGCGGCGGAATTTCACCTGTTCGCCGCGAATCCGTTGCAATATCGTAACACTTCGGGGCATTGCCCCGAACATCAGTGGTTAAACTCTCCGATCAATCTCACCACGGATTACACGGATTCTCACAGATCGAACGCGTTCATCCTCCATCTGTGCCGATCCGTGTTATCCGTGGTCAACCCGAGAATGGGATTTACTTTTCCCGCGGATTGCGTCGATGAACACGGATGGGACCTCGATCCGGATTTGTTTGAACAGAAGTCAACGAAGCGTCGGTTGGTATTCTGTCATTAACGGCAAGAACAACGCATGCTTGGAAATCTGGCGCAAGACGACACCAGTCGCTTCGTTTCCTTGGTTACCTTCTGTAGAAATATTCTCATGCCACGGTCGCAAGGAACGCCAAGTGAATAATTTTTAAGCCACTGATGGTCACTCATACGAGATTGGATCTGCGAAGATCCGTGTCATCCGTGGTAATGATTTTCCGAACTTCGCGTCCTTCGCGATCTTCGTGTAAAATCAAAGCGGATTTTTTCCGCAGATTACGCGGATAAACGCTATCACCGAAGCACCGAACATCGAATGCCGGACTACTCACTACCCGCTACTCGCTACTACCATCAAGGAATCCTGATCTGGCCGGCACCCGTTACTTCGTGTCTTTTTTTATGTTTACCCGCAGGAGAAGCTGGGTCGGCGGCTGGTTGGGCTCATCGGTGGTGACGGTGATCGTTTGCTCCTGCTGGCCGGTGCGTCCCGCCACATCAAAGAGAACGATCACCTGCGCCTTCCTGCCCGGCGGGCAGCTTTCTGCACTCAGCCCGGCCGTGACGCACTCACAATCTGTTTTCACCGAGGTGATGGCCACCGGATGATCGCTGTTATTCTTAAACGGAAACCCCACTTTCACTTTCTTCTGCCGGCCTTCAATAATTTCCATGCTGATCCGGCCTTTCCCATCCCACGTAAGGACGCTGGCATTCAGCTTCGCCAGGAAACACAGGGATAAAACAAACAGGGCAAAGGATCGTGTGCGAAGGTGCATACTTAAGAGGTAACAGGTATCAGGTAACAAGTATCAGGAGCAAGTGAGCATTCGCCCTAGGTGATAGACTCTTGTCACTTGTTACTTGGTACCTGATACTTTTTCCCATCACGGCGTGGGCGCGGCTTTCTGATCTAGCAGCTTGTCCTGATAATCCTGGATCAGATTTTCCAGTTTGACGCGCGTGACGCCGACAAAGGGTTCTTTCTCGCTGATGGCGTTGCCCAGGCTGAAGTCGGCGTAGCGGTTCAGGATTTCGTTCCCCAGTTTGAACAGCTCCGCATTTCTCGTCTCCAGATAAGCCACTCGTCGTTCCAGCACGATCTTGTCATCCGCCAGCTTGGCGCGTTCCGCCTCCGCCACGCCGGCATCGTCGTGGACCTGCCGGTAAGCCGCCTGCCATTTCCCCAACAGCGCCTTGAGCTTCTCGATTTCCGCGGCTTGGTCGGCGGCCTTGGCCGTGAGCCCGGCAATGGCCGCGTCCGCCACCGCCTTGTCGTCCGTGGCATGTTTTTTCAGCAGGGCAAGCTGGTCGGCCAGCGCCTTGTTTTTCGCGTCGCTGTCGGCCTGGGCACCCTGGAGGTTCGCAATCTGGTTCTGCGCATCGCGCAATTGCAGCGCCGTGCTGCGCAGCGTTTCGCGCAGGCGCGTTTCGGCCGCATCGTCGGCTGCCGCCCGGGGCGCGGCGCATGTCAGTAGCAGAAGGGCGGCGAACGCCCAATATCCGCCCTTGAACATCCAACATCCAACATCCAACGCCCAACGTCCAAGGCCCGACCTTGAACGCCGAACGCTGAACCTTGAACTTGGAACATTGAACCTGGAACATTGAACCTGGAACATTGAACTTCGAATGGTGAACATGGTCGGAAGTTAGAATTTACTGTTGAGATCCATTTGGAAAACATCGCTTTTCAAAGCCGGGCCAACGATCTGGCTGGCGCTCATCCAGTGAAGCCCGAGCCAAATATGACTGGAAAGGGAGAGAGCCCCATTAATCGTGTAGCCCTGGAGATTGGTCCCGGCTGCACTGGCCCCGAAGTCGGAATCGACAAAGCCGTCCACCACCGAGTCGGATTCGACCCGCCGGTAGTTCAACCCCAAATTCCAATCCCACCGCTTGGCCAGGGCGATTTTTCCCACCTTGACGCCCACAATCCACGCCGTGTCGCCACCGACAAATTTTCCGAGAACCGCTGGCGAACTGGTGGGACCCCGATTGTTCACCGCGTCGGTGGCAATGGCATGTTTATGAAAGGCGAGGTTCTTCACGTATTCGCCCGAGAATGAAACCTGAAAAGGCTCAAAATGATTATAGTCCAGCCGCGCGGTGCCGGCGAGCTCGTGAAAGGGCGTGGCGAGTCCGAAATATTGGAATTGGGCGCTGTGGCCGTCGTTGTTGAGCGAGTTGGCCACGATATTGCGCAATGGCATGTACGTATTGCCGTTCTGGGCAAAGGACGGCCGGGTGTCGTCGGTGTTTCCCGCATCCGCGGAACTGAGCGGTATGAAGGGGGTGGAAAGTTTGCCTTCAATGTTCTGGTAATAGTAATAGGCGCCACCGACCTTGAAGTCGAAATCCTGGGTGACGGCCCAATCGGTGCCGAGTTGGGCGGCATAGAGCCACTTGTCCTCGCTTTTGAATTTGGCCGGCTGATTGGAGGCGAAGTTCAGGTCGGTGTTGAAGACCGGAAAGGCACCAACGGTAAGAAAAGGCTTGAGGTCCTCGTTGACCGGATATTTCCCCTGCAAGGCCGCGCCATCAAAGCCCAGGTCATCAACCCAGACCATGCTGGTGGAAAAGAACGGATTATCGAAGCGGCCAAAGCAAACGGAAAGGTCCTTGTCTGGCAGGCCGCCCACCTCGTATTTGATGAAAGCGCGGTCGAGCCAGATGGCATACTTGCTGAAATTCCCCCCTTGGGCCGAGTTGGCCGCGCCAAGGCTCTGGTTTTCCGTGACTGGAGAATTATTTTCACCGGTGCCAATGCGAAGGCCCGAGGTGAAGCCATCGCCCAGGTCGATCGCCGTGCCGATCCGGGCTCGCAGCCGCACCCGCGTACGGTTCTGGTCAACATTCAGCTCCGGTGGAAAATTGTTGTTGAAATCACCCGTGTCGAAAGGCGCGCCGGTGTTGATGGCATTGAAATTGGGGAAAGACCCGGTGTTCTCGTTGCCCACGGGATAACTGTCCGCCTCGTAGCGAATGCGAATGTCGCCAAAGGGAGTGAAGCGCGAAACCCAGGCCGGAACGGCGTTCGGGGCTGCCCAGTGCTCCTGGCGGGCCTGCGCCAAAACCTCCGTTTTGATTTCGTCGCGCAACTGCGCCTTCACGATCTCCGGTACATAGGTCACGCGCACGGTATCGTCCTCGGCCGGCGCAGCAGCTGGAGCCTGGGCCGTGGCTGTTTGTGTTTTGGCCGCAGCCTGGATCGCCGCAATTTCCCTGGCGGCGGCGATCTGGATGTCGGCCGCTTCCTTGGCTGCGGCCACTTTTTTGGCCGCAGCCTCTTCTGCCGCGGCAATCTGGATCGCAGCGGCTTCCTTTGCCGCGGCGACCTGTTTGTTGGCGTCCAGCGTCTTGGCCTTGGCCGCATCTTTCTCGGCCTGCTTCAGCAGCTCGTCGGCATCCTGCCGGGTGAGAACACCGCGCTCGACCAGGCGATTGATCAAATTGACCGTCACGTTTTCGGAGAGCGGCGCCGGATCGGCCGCAGCCATTGGCACGACCAGGATCGTGCACATCAGAAAGACGAGCAGTTGGGCGGGCAACCGGCGGGAAACGTGTTTTGCGGAGAACATGAGATTAGTAGCGAGTAGTGAGTATCGGGTAGTGAGTAGCCAGAGCTTGGTCATTCGTCATTGGTCATTCTTACAATGCTGCGTGTTAGGTCTGCTGTTTTATTCGCGTCCATTTGCGTTCATCTGCGGTTAAAAAAACGGGGTTTTATTCGAGGTTAATATCAATTTGGCCGCAGCGCGGTGACGCGCATGACGATCGGCATGGGCATTCCGGCCGGTGGCGGATCCGGCAACTGGAGGCCGTTCAGGACATTGTCCTTGATCGCCTGGTCGACCGCGGGATCGCCCGTCGACGACACCAATTGGGCCCGCGTAACCCGACCGGTGCGGTCGAGCCAGACGCGAATCTCGTCGCGGAAGCCGGCGTTGCGCGTGTGATCATCCTTGCGCAAGGCATCCCCGATTGCCGCCTGCACCTCGCCGGCATACCAGCCCCAACGGCTGCCGACCCGGCTGCCTCCACCGCCGATCGAGCCGTTGCCACCCGAACCGCTGAGGCCAAATCCATCGGCCGGGCCGTCACCTTTGATGCCTGTACCCAGCGAAGGCGATGGCGGTGCGGGCTTGTCATCCGGTTTTTGCTCGTTTGGGTCCACCGGCGTTTGCTCGATCATCTTCTGTTCCTGAATTTCTGGAGGGGGTGGAGGTGGCGGTGGCAGTACCGGCGGCGGCAGCAGCTTGACCATGGTGATCTCCTGTTCCCGGCGCGGCGGCGGAGTGTGGCTGGAAGCCAATTGCCGGGCCACAAAGACAACGCCCGTGATGATAACGGCGAGCACGCCGATCACGATGCCGTACTTGCGGAGAAAACTCCGCTCGTCGATGTCGTCGTCAATGTTCACGGTGAGGTTCAAGGTTCCAAGTTCAAGGTTCAGGGTCGATTGGTAGTTGGGATTTGGTAGTTTGTAGTTGAAATTGGTAGTTGGTAATTCGTCGTTGGTGACAGCTCTTGATACTTGTTACCTGTTACTTGTTACTTTCTTCAGCGTTTCGGCTTGGTCGCCAGGCCCACTTGGGTGATGTCCAGCCGCCCGAGCACATCGAGCACGTCCATGATCCCTTGGTACGGCGTGAGGCTGTCACCCTTGACCACCACCGGGAAATCCGGCGTCTGTGCCTTCAGTTGCGCGAGGCGCTGCTCCAACTCCGGCAAGGTGACGGGAACCGTATCGAGAAAAATTTTGCCTTCATTATTGACCGTGATCGCCTTGGTTTTCGGCTTGGCCAGGCTGGCGGTGGTACTGGCTTTCGGCAGGTTGACTTTCATGCCCTGCACCGATGCGGTGCACATCAGGATGAAGATGACGAGCAGCACGTAGGCCAGGTCGAGCATCGGCGTGATGTTGATGTCGTCGTAGGGCTTGTCTTCCTGGATTTGCATGGGGGGAAGGAGTTGAGAGCTGAGAGTCGAGAGTTGAGAGCGAGCAGTGGGAAATTAGTAGTTGGGAATTGGCCGTTCGTCATTCGTCATTGGGAATTGGTCATTGGTAGCCAGTACTTGGACGTTGGGAGTTGAATGTTCGCGGCGTAGCCGCGCTACTCCCGGTAGAACTCCGCCATTTTGGTCACAAATTCGTCGATGAAGACGTGCATGTCGGCGGTCGCGTCCTTCACCCGGGTAATGATATAATTGTAGCCGAAGAGCGAAGGGATGGCGACGGCCAGGCCGGCCACGGTGGCCAGCAAGGCGGCGGCGATGCCGGGCGCGATGGCGTTGACATTGACGTCGCCGGCCGCGGCGACCGCGGCGAAGGTGATCATGACGCCGACCACCGTACCGAGCAGGCCGAGAAAAGGACCACCGGAAATACAAATGGTGAGAAGCACGATGAGCTTGTTGATCTTCTGGGTCTCGCGCACGAGGCCGCCGTCGAGGCTGGCGCGAATGGCTTGGATCGACCGGCCAGACAAGCCTTTTCTGCCATTTGCTACGCCCGCGCTTGTGTCCGCAGCCAGGCGATGCCGGATCTCTTCAACGCCGATATGATAAATCCGGTAAACGGAGGAATTGCGCATCGCCGTCTGGCCGGTCTTGTCCACCCGTCCGCCCAAACTCCGGGCTGACTCGGCATCGCCGCTGTCGAGCACCGTAAGATCGGCCGCGACATGCCTCCATTCCTTCATGAACACCTCATTGCCTTTGCTGATCCCGTTCAGATAGGAAATTTTATTGATCATCACAAACCAGCTGAGGCACGCCATGATTCCCAGCAGGCCGATGACCACCCAGCCATCCACGCTGAGCGATTTGAAAATGATCCCGAAGTAACCGGTGCTCAGGAAACTCAGCCAGTTCGTCTGTTGCTCGTCCGCACCCAGCACCAATAATTTCGCGGCCCGATCGTCCCCACCCTGCCCGATGGCCGCCAGCTTGATGAATCCGGCGGGACGCGCGACCTTGGAAATTTCCAGCTCGTCCATCTCGCCGTTGAAACCGACATCGCCCGACGAGGCATCCCCGCCGATCAGCGCGGGGCTGTTCAGCGCGGGCAACGGGTTGTTCACGGTCGCGTAAGGCTCGCCGTCGAGATACAGTGCGATACTTGATGCGGTCGCTACCACCGCAAAATGGTGCCAGCTGCCGGCCGCGATCGGCGCGCCAGCTGCGTTGCGTTGGGTGCCTTTCGCACTCGTTACCTCGACAAAGGGAATTCCATTGTCCAACCCGATGAGCAGGGCCGTGGCGCCATCCCGCCGGCTGTAAATCACGGCGTCCGATTGCAGCGCGACCGGTTTGATCCAGGCGGACCAGGTCATCTCGCTGCCGTCGCTCCAGGCCAGCGAGGGCGAAGCGGCAATGATCACTGCGCTGTGGCCGTCGAGCCGCAGCCCGCCGCCGATCATCGAGCCGTCAGCCGATACGCCGGCGGTCTGCGCGTTGTTGCTGTTGGCCGTGTAATCACTGGGTGGCACGCCGTGCCCGGCAAAATGATAAACCAGCGCCGTATCGGCATCGTAGGTGCCTTTGGGATCGTCGCCCTTCGGGGCTTTGTTGTCCCGGTTGCCGTAATAAAGCCAGAAGCTGGTGCTGGTTCCCGGCTTCAAATCCGGGACTTTCACCCAGACGAACGCTTCATTGAGGACCGAATCGTATTTCTCAATATGGTACGGAAGCAGCGTCTTGTCGTCGGCGGCGACAAAACGCAGGTCGTCCCCGTTTTCGTTGGCATTGGCGAACTGAAAGTTCCCATCGTGCAGCCGGATCAACACCGCGGTCGTGCCGATCGGATCGGCAATGGCCACGCCCGCAGCTGTGGTGTCGACGGTGATCTTCTTGCGCAGCGTCCAGTCGCCATTCCACCATGCGTGGGCCGGGCTGGCGCAGGCCAGCGCGACGAAGCAGGCAAAGAGGAGCTGCTTGAAGGAGCAAGCAGCGAGTCGTGGGTAGCGAGTCGTGAGTAGTTGGAAGCTGCGCATTGAAATTGGGAGTTGGTGGTGGAAAATTATCAGGTGACAGGGATCAAGTGTCAGGAGTAAGTAGTTCAGCGCTCGGTCTTCATCTTGTGACTTGTTACCTGAAACTTGTTACTTCTGTTTTTCGGAAATTCGTCATTCGGAAATTGGATGTTGGGCGTTCGATGTTGGATGTTGGACGTTCCTAGTAATTCACCCCTGCGCGAAAGGTGACGCGGATCTCATGGGCCTTGGTCGTCGACTGGCTGGTCAGCGGATCGGCCGCATCGATCGACCCGCTAAGATGATCCAGCACCTGGATCCGGCTGCCCACCCCGAGGCTTTCGAGGCTGAAACGTGAGTCCTCCTCCGGGAGCGTATCGATCTTCGTCACCCAGCCGGCATCGCCAAAGACGTAAAACCGCCACTCGCCGGTTTTCTGGCCCAGCCAGCTGATGACCGAAGGGCTGCGCAATTCCAGCGTGCTGGAAAACGCGTTGTCGCCGGGCACTTCGCCCTCGAGGTAGCCGCGCACGGTATCCAGGCCACCCAAGCTGAATTGTTCGCCACTGACCAACGGCTCGTCGGACAGCTGGCCCTGGATCTTGCCGAAAACCTGCAGGCCCGCCGGCAAATCGTGCGTGTGCGACAGGTCGCCATGAAAATCGATAAAACCGCCGTCCGCCCCGAAGCGGCTGTTGTCAAACTCGGCCGAAGCGCTGCCGGTGCCGCGCAGGTCAAAGGTGACGCCGGCATTGAACTCGGTTGAGGATCCCTTGGGCGCATACGTCGCGCTATAGTTTGCGCTGAAGGGATAGTAGGTGATGGGCGAAGAGATATCGCTGCTACCCACCGCGATGTCCTGGTTGAACTGCTTGTAGTCGATACCCAGGCTGATGGACTGATAAAAATCCTGGCCGGCGGGTAGAGTGAAGTTGGCCCTAACGCCAAGTATTTTTCCGCGACTGAGCTCGCCGGTGTTGCCGACCGCGGCGACATTGCTGTTTTGCTTCGTCCCCTGCACCATCAGGCTCAGCCCTTCGACGCTGGGAACCGGGGCGAGATAGTAAGCGGAAAAAATTTCCGCATTGCGAAGGCGTTGTGGCGCGATCTCGAAACTAAAGCCCACCGCATGCCCCAATTGCCAGAGGTTGTCGTCTCTGACTGAGCCGTCCAAACGCAGCGGCTTGGTGTTGGCGCTGTGTCGATTGTTCAATTCGAGGCTTCCATGCACCGGCAGCGTGTCCTTCACGTTCAAATCGATATCGACCGTGCCGGGCAGTTTTCCCTGGCTCAGCGTGGGCGTCACCCGGCGGTCGGGCGACTGGTTCAAGGCGACAATATCGTGCGGGACCTCTTTGAAGTTGACCAATTTGCCCTCGGTCAGTGACGGCGCCTGGGCCTTGACCTGGTCGGGCGAAAAATAGCGCGCGCCCCTGACGCGCAACCGCCCCACCGTGGCTTCGACCACCTGCAAATAGACAATCCCTCCCTTGACCTGCTGCTGGGGGATTTCCACCGCGACCGTCTGGTAGCCTTTGTCATGGTAAGCTTTTTCGAGCGCGCTGCGCGCCTGCTCGACATCCACGCCGGTCCGGCCCGGGCCGAGAAAGGGATAGACCGCGTCCTCAATTTCCGTCTGGGACAAGTGATGCGCGCCCTTGACCCGAAATTCCTGGATAAAGAGGCGGTCCCTGGTTTGGTTTTCGACGGCTCGCGCCGGAGGCCCGCTTTCATCTGCAGAGGTGGCTGTTGCCGGCGCGTTAGGGATAACACTCTCGACCTGGGCCGAGACTGGCGCGCTCAGCCAGGCGGCTAATGATAACATTGTCACTGCAAGGATCGGTTTTTTCCGTTGTGCGTCGCGTGTTTGTCCAATGAAGGCACGAAATCGGATACAGGTTGCATGACAGATTTTTTGAGATGAAAACACTCGTGTCCTATGAGGTAAGTTCGCGGCCTAACTGGGCGACCTGGCCAGGAATGAAGTCGGTGGAATCGGTCCGGATGCGTGTCCACCCGACACCCATTTCGTCTGGGGGATTTCTGCAATAATCATGCCCACAGTTTGCGTTCACTACGTCACAATCTGATGACGTCCAGGTGAAGATCAGGTGGCGAACGCGTCTGGCAGGGCTAAAAGGCATTTGAACCGCGGATGAACGCGAATGGACGCGGATAAGTACCAAATCGGAGAAAGCGGCATGAGGCATACACCGAAAAGATGGCCAAAAAAACACGGGTAAAATTTCAGCCCGTCTACTCCGTATTCGCGTTCATTCGCGGTTTCTCACTGCATCGTTACCGCTTGGCGAACTTTGCGATCTTCTGTGAAAATGCCTTTCCTCATCTGCGCGGTGGCGCTGCATCCGCCCACCCAAAAAGAATGCCGGTGGCCGCACGAGGCGGCCACCGGCAGTTAAGGTTTCAGAACAAGGAACAATCTAAACTGCTAACTCAGGCGATGACCTGCTGCTTGCGGCGGCGGATCGCAACGAAGCTCAAGCACGCTGCGCCGAGAATCGCGGCATAGGTCGAGGGCTCCGGAATCGCGGTCGGAACGAAGTTAGTGAAGGATAAACCGCCGGTCGAGCTCAGCTCGAGCGAACCGATATAGGTTCCAGGGTTGGTTGTGCCCGAGCCATACTGGAACAGATCGATAACCGAATATTCCCCCGACGTGAGACTCAACGCAGTGGGGGCATCAAACCCGGCACCGAATCCATTGACGGTTGAACTGTTCATCCAATGGTCATAGCTGAAACTACCGGTTGAAATCGCCGCTGCTTCCGGCGTGGAAAGCGAGGTGGCACCATTCAGACCAGTGTATAGATTCCCAACAGCGCCCTCCCGGGTGTGGAGAATGGACGTGCCCGCACCTTTAAACTCCGAGACCGGTGGCGTAACACCGGGCGTTAGGCCAGTCTGAATGCTATCGAACTGCGTGACAAACGTGCCGAAGGCCGGAACAGCAACCCCATTGAGGGTCGTAGCATTAGCTCCGACAGTGGCGGCGCCGGCCCACGTCACGGTTCCGCCAGTCAACGCGTTGGATCCGAAGATCCCCTTCAAATCGGTCGCGGAGATATCTCCCGATAGATTGATCGCGGTATCTGTAGCAAGGCCAAGATAATTCGACATGCTGCCGAGATCGACTTCATAGTCGGTCGGCGTGCCCGATTGTTGGAATCCGACGATGAGATCCGGTTCGACTGAGACGACCTGGGCATGTGTCACTGCGGCTAGCCCCGCTGCGAGCAGGGTTGAAAGTACATATTTTGTTTTCATATTTATCGTATTTAAGCTGATTAATTAATGTGAAATACTATATAGATTAGATAGTTTATCAGGGTGAGGTGATCGGAGCACCGTCGGTGGCGCGGCTGGCGTTCATAGCGCTGAGAAGCATGCCGACGCCGCCGAAGTCTGCTTCGGAGGTGAGCTGGGTGGCAATTTGATCGGCCACGGTCTTGAGACTGCCGGTGCCAAGGGAGGCGGCATACAGGTAGTGCTCGTAGCCCCAAGCGGTGTAGACACCCTGAATGATGTTTGCGTAGCCGCTTATGCCACTACCGTTAATATTATTAGTAGGGCCAAACGGATGCGTCGGTGTGCCGGGATAATAGCCGTCAAACAGGATGGCGTTCTGGCTGGGTGTGATCGTGGCGACATTGCCCGCACCATCGGTGTAGGAGTAGCCGGCACCGGGATTCACGCTGGGTGAATCGCCGAAGCCCAGGAATGAAATGATGTAATTTCCAGCGGACGTATCGCAGGGACGGTTCAACACCGACGCGACTGTGCCACCGCTGAAGAAGCCTTCGTTGCCAGCAGGCCGGTTCTCGCCAATGACGGTCTCAGTCGGCCAAGGGGTCAAGCTCGAGATAACACCCGTACCCGGGGTTTGGGAGGCGAATTGGGTCGTACCGACGGTCGCACTGGTGCCCGTCGTCCCGTTGCCCTGGGGAAGATACTGAAGGATACCGTCATTGTAACCGTCAGTCGGCTTGCCGAAAATGCATCCGAGATACTGCGAGTCGTAGATATATCCGACGCGGGTGCCGGAATCGTGATCGCGATCTACCAGCTGCACAAAAACCGCCTGATCAGAGGGGTTGCCCGTGAACTGGTTCAGAGCGAGACCGCCGCCGATCAGCTGCTGTGCCTGATCCAAAGTGATATTGGTCACACCGGGAAGGCCGCCAGCAACCGCCGAAGCCACGGTACCGTCCGGAGTGTAGGCGCCTTTGACCCAGGCAAACGGAACAATGCCGACGACGGTGTCTTTCAGCGCGGTAAATCCAGCTCCGGTGTAGGGAGTCGTTGATGGAAATGCATCCGACAAGGCCACATCAGCCGTGTGGCTTTCGCTGATATCAGCGCCGGTGGGAATGTTGGCTCCCGCATGGGTCAGGGCGATGCCGCCCACGGTGCCTGCGGCCGGCCCGAAGGCCACGCCGGTCGGGTCGATGATGAAGGGCTGGCCGGCTGGAACGTTCTGAGCGAGCGATTGAATGCCACCCGCCGAGCCGGACCATGAGCACTTGATGATCACCTGGACGCCGGTGGTTTTTGTCGTGCCGACAAAAACCTGCTGGCTGGCGCCAAGACCGCTGCCGCCAGTGGAGCCCCAGACGTAGTCCGAATTAAGGACGTTTTGGATCGAGTTGACAGTCGCTTTCCGGAAAGCCGTTGAACCGGTCAACCGGATCTCCGTGCTCGCGGAAGCAACATTGATGGCCAGCATGGAAAGCAGGCCCGCCGTAGCTAGTTTGAGTGTCTTCATTTTTCTACCGTTTTATTTATGAGGTTGTTATCGTTTGAAAGGGAGCTGTGGCAAAAGATCGGAATGACCTTCCGACACACTGTCCTCCGCTCCGGGCAGGAAAATACCCCAGGATTGTCGCAAAAGACCGTCGATTGTGTGACTCTTCTGTGAACGATGGGTGTCGGCGGTGTGTGACAGGATGGTGACGAACGCGGCGCGGTTCCCGGCCGCGAAAGTACCAAGTAGCAGGTTCCAAGTAGCAAGAGTTAGCATTTAAGTGTCAGTTGGCAGGTTTCAAGTAGCAAGAGTTCGGAGTTAAGTGTCAGGTATCAAGTAACAGGTACCAGGAGTAAGAATTTCGGCGCTCCGAGTTTGGTCTTCATCTTGTTACTTGTTACCTGAAACTTGTTACTTCTATTCATTGGGATCAGCTTTTGTTCGGTCCAACCCCGGTTGCCGCCGGGGCCGGCGCACTCGTCGGGATCGAGGCTGGCCCGCCCGTCCCCGCCGGGGCGAGCGAATTCTTCGACTCTGGGATCGTCAGGGTCAGCTCGGCCACCGCCTCCGGAATTTTGAGTTTGATGAAACGCTGGCGGATGGCCTCGAGGCCGTCCGGATCGCGACGCAAGGCGGCGGCCACGCGCCGTGCATTCTCGCGGGCGCCATCGCGGTCGCCGCACGCCGCCGCCGCGACAATCTCGCGCTGCCAGAGCAAAACCGAAAAATTGCCGGGATCCGGCGTCTGCCGGTCGATCTCAGCCAGGATGCGCTGGGCTTCCGGGAACTTCCCCTGGCTCATCAAGGCATCGCTATAGTACATCGCCAGCGGCCGGATATCCTGTTGGCGGCCGGCCGCCGTTTCGTAGAGCAGCCGGGCCAGGTCCACCCACCCTTTTCGACCGCAGGTTTGCGCGAGCATGGCGACAGCCTCCGGTTTGTCCCCAAAATCCTGCGTATACGATTCGACTTCCTGCTCCCACCGGGAAAGCTCGGCGGGTGCCGTGGGCGCCAGCGTGACGATGCGCAGCACGCGCGGGGCGATTTCCTTCGGAAATTGGGCGCAGGCCAGGTCGGCCGTGTGCCGGGCGTCGGCGATCCGGCCGGCCATCTGCTGGTAGGTGGCGAGATCCGCATAACCGATAAAGTTGGTCGGCTGGGCCTGGACGAAATTGGAAAGCACTTCGATGGCTCCCGGACGATCCTGTGTGGCCCACAGAACCCTGGCCACCGTGGGCAAAGACCGGGTCGTTTGCCGCAAATCCGGATAACCATCGAGCAACTGGCGGGCCTCGGCTGGTCCCCCGGCATTCAGCGAAGCCTGGACTTCATACGTGCGGAGCAACGTCCCGTTTGGCCCGGCAAACTGCGTCGCCAGCTGCCCGTGGAGCAATTTGAGGGCCTGGCCATCGTGGCCCGACGCAGTGAGAAGATCGAGCGTGGCTTCAATCAAGTCCTGGTTGTCCGGTGTGCGCGCCAGCCCATCCTCGAGCAGGCCGATCGCACTCTCGGTTGCACCGACAAATTCCATGAAACGGGCCGCCTGTAACCGGCCGGCGACATTGTCCGGGTCGTGGTGCAGGGCGGAATTCATGGCGAGATAGGCGCCCCGGTAATCCTTGGCCGCCACCGCCGCCTGCATCATGGCGAATTGCTGCGCCGCCATCTCCCGCCGGATTGTTTTCACCCGAATCAACGCCACCTCCAAGAATCCAACCCGGTCGATCTTGCGCACTTCCCGCAGCCAGAGGTAGCCGGCGGAAACCACCAGCGCATAGCAAATCAGGAGCGCAACCCCGGCCACCAGCGCCAGCCGGGGCGGATTGATGCGCAGCGCATAAGTGTGCTTCACTTCGTTGCGATGCAGGGAAAGGCTGCCGAAGAGGTAGGTCTTCTGCGCGGGTTGCCCGGAGAAAGTGGTCGTCGTCGTTTTCATCGGGTGCTTATGGTTTGACCGGCATCGGGCCATCCGCAGTTGCCGCCGCCGAGGCTGGCGCACTCGACGCCGCCGAGGCTGGTGCACTCGACGCCACCGCGGCCCGGGCCGCCAGGTGTTCGAAAGCAAAATAGTTCAAGTCATTGGGCCTGGTTTCAAAAAACTCCTGGACCAGGCCCGGGTTCGCCGTGAACTGCTTCATCACAAACACATCGCCGCGTCCCTTGGCATCGCTGGTCTCCTCGCGAAAGGCTACCGTCAGGCCCGCCACTTCGCGAAAATCCGAATAGCGCACGTGAATGTCCCCGGGGTGATCCTCGCCCACCTCGTGGAAGTTTTCGGCATCGATGTCGGCCACATAGTGCGAGCCGTCCGCGCGCAGCACCGCGATCCGGTAAATTTTCCGGCTGTCCAAGGTCCCGTCCTCGATCCGGTCAAAAGTATAATTCTCCATTTCGCCAAACAGCGGGTTGATAAACTCCGCGAGATAAGCATGGAGGCCGAGCGACTGCCGGGACACGGCCTGCGCCTTGCCGCCCGGAACTTGCTGCCAGAATTGCGTGCCGTCAGCGGAAAGAATGTAACGGGTGCCGTCCCCGACCATCACGTGCAACCGGAAGCGGTCGGGCCGCAACTTGAACAACAGGAGCCTCTCCGTCTGGCCCCCGAACCCGGTGAGCGTGCCATCGACCGTATAAGCGCGCAGATGATCCAGCGCCTGGTCCTTTTGATTGTGGCGCAAAAACTCGGCCAGGATATCCGCCGCCGTCAGCACTTTCGGTTTGGCCGGCGCGAGCGGTGCCGAAGCCGTGCCGGCCTGGCTCGCCTCGGTGAGCAACGGGACCAGGTCTTCATCCTCGATCCGACCTTCGAGCAACCGGTGATAATAGACCTGGGAGATGTCCTTCAATTTTTCGATCAACGCCCCGGCCGCCTGTGGCGTGGGCGCAGGCGCACTGTTCCCCTGCGCCAGCAGGACCAGCACGCGCTGGCGGGCGAGCTCCTCGCGCAGGGCGGCCTGTGGCGCGGCGGTAAGCTGCACCGCCAGGTGGCGGAGCAACATCGACGCGAAATCCCTGGCGGAAATGCTGTCGGTGAGCAGCCGCTCCAAACTGTCCGGCTGCCGCCACTGCAATTCTTCCAGGAAATGTTGCGCGGCCGACGCGAGAACGGCGGGCGGGCATGACGGGGCCAGTTCCCGCATCCAGCCGCTTACGCGCGCAAGCTGGGCATCGCTGAATTTTGGTGCGGCCGGTTCGCTCTCGGCGACCCTTTTCACCGGCTCGGTTACGTTCGTGGTGGCTCCAAGTGCGTTAGCCTTGGCGGGCTCAGCCTGGGCCGCCAACCAGCCGGAGGCGGCAAGTACCATGGGTATCAGAAATCGGGATATACCGTAAAATCGCATAAGGCAGCTCTAGTTTCATATGGGGGGTTTTCCTAGGTCAAGGGAGTGATGAGCTGCAGGTCAAAGTTTCACCAGTCTGCAGCGAAATGTTTACTTGTTTGTAACAATTTGGCGCCGCCCCATTAAAAATCCCAAACGCCAAAGGTCCAAATCACAAAAGTCAGCCGCCCTGTGGGCGTTGGGATTTTCTTGCTGGGATTTCTTTGGCGTTTGGATCTTTGGACTTGGGGATTTATCGCGCACAAGTTTTATCGAAGAGAGGCGCGTCGTTTGTTGCATCGTGGCAACGGAACGCAGGCGCTCGTGCAACATTTTCGACGATTTGGAAAGCATGCCTTGACGACACGGAATTAAGGAGGATAAACGCCTAAGGTATGCATTCAATGCAGGCTCTTCACTCCGCACTCGTAAATCCGGCTGGCGAGCACCGGCCCGCAAAATAACCCCAACGTCCCCATGGTAATCGCATCTCCATCGAAGCCAGAAAAAATCCAGCGCCCGGTTGTTCGCGACCTGGCTACATTTCCTCGGTCGAATAGCGGCACGGTGGACGAATCTTACTCGCCGCCGCCCACGAACATCAACGTGGTGGATCATCCCGTCGCCCAGCACGCCCTTACCGCGCTGCGGAACAAGCACACCTCCACGAAACAATTTCGCCTCCACAGTAATCAGCTTTTGGTGATGCTGGCGCTCGAGGCGACGCGCACCCTGCCGACGCGGGAGGAGGCGGTGGAAACCCCGGCCGATTCCCACGTGGGAAGCGCCCTGGGCAAGCCGGTTATTTTTCTCTCGCTCACGCGCCAGGGCTTGGGCCTCGCCCACGCGCTCGCCGACTTCATACCCGGAATTTCGATCGGTTCAATCAACCTGGATCACAGCAGCAAAGGCAGGTTTCCCGAACCGCGGCTGCACTTGGTGAACGCGCCGATGCTGGCCGATGCCCGCGTGATCATCTTCGATCCCGTGATCGGCGCGGGTTTCTCCGCCGGCAGCGCCCTGCACCTGATTCACACCTCGGGCGCATCGGATGTTTCGCTGCTCAGTTTCTTGATCAGCTCACCGGGTTTGAAACGGGTCCAGGCAACCATTCCCGGCCTGACGGCATGGACCGCCGCGATCGAACCGGAACTTGACCCGAAGCGCGGGCCATTGCCCGGTCTGGGCAATTTCGCCGAGCGCCTCTACGGTTAAGCCACTCTTTCGCGACCTTTGCGATCCTCGTGTAAATACTTTTCTTCACACCAAGATCGCAAAGAACGCCAAGAGGGGATTTAAGGAAACATTCTTTGTCATTCCGAGACCCTGAGCAACTGCTGCGCTTGGCTTTTTCACCACGGATTACGCGGATGAGCACGGATACGGATCGAATTTTTAACCACTGATGGACACTTATGTTCACTGATTAATTTGGTCCGGAGTTTAACCACCTTTTCGGCCCGTCAGGAATATGTACCTATCTGTGTCCATCAGTGGTTAAAAGCCTGGATGATTTTTCGCGGACTTTGCGACCTTCGTGTAGAAAGACGTAATCCGCCAATCCGTTGGCGGTTTTGTCTGATTTAACCTGCACGTAACCATTTCGTCAGTATTCGCGTTGATCATTTCCAAGCGGGTTTGAGACTGCGAACGTGAGTTTCCCTCGCCCGTCCATCCGTGCCAGCTGCAAATCCAGTGCACCTGCGGAAATATCGCGAAGTGCATCGCCAAAACTTGCCTGCATGCGACGGACATGGCACGACTGCAGGCTGCTTATGCTGCCTCCGATCGGGGAGTTGCCCCGATCCGTCAGAGTCTGATTTCAACCAATCTTTCCGATGCGCTCCTTCGCATCCCACGACCAAGTCGTTTCTTCCCCCCGGAAGCGACGGGGCGAAGCTTTGCCGTAAGCCATGCTTTACCCTCCCGGCAGCCCCACACTTTCGCTGACAAGAATCCGGCTAATTTTCTTCGCTGAATTATGAACCGCACTTCCCGCGCGCTGCGCTCGACCGTGGTTGTCTCTGCTTTTGGCTACGCGGCCCAAGGTCTTTCCCTCGTCGCCATGCCTTTGTTTTTGAGCACCGTGGGCAGGGAAGGTTGTGGTTTGATGGCCACGGTAATGGCACTTATGGGGTATCTCAACTGGGCCGATGCCGGCTTGAGCTGGGGCTCGATGATCCTGGTCGCGCAGGCCCAAGGTCGGGGCAGCAAGGCAGAGATTGCGCACATTGTCCGTCATAGCGCCGTATTGGCAATCGGTTCGGGTTTGATCGTAGCCTTTGCCGTGAGCAGCATCCTGACTGCGGCGGCCTTTGGCTGGCGCCTGCCGATGTTTACCGACCACCCCGAAGCGGACCGCCTGGTCTTAATCGCCGGCGTGCAACTTGCGATCAACCTCCAGTTCGGTGTTTTCTATAATCTGTTTCAGGGCCTGCAGGAAGGTTACTGGACGGGCTTTTATCAGGGCCTCGGCCGCATTCTGGGTTTGCTGGGGGCGATGGCCGCCGCCTGGCTGACGCACAGTGTTGCGGCCATGATGCTCGCCCAACTGGCCTGCACGACATTGTGCGGGGTGGCAGCCAGCCTTCATGCCTGGTGCCGGCATCGATGGGTGTTTGCCTTGGGTTCCTGGACCGACCGCGGACAATATCGTGCTCAACTCCGCGTTGGGGCAAAAAATTTCCTCATCCAGATTGGCCGGACCTTGGGCGGCACAGCCCCCACCCTGGGGATCAGTTCAATCCTTGGGCCGGCGTACGTGCCTTTTTACACGTTTCCCAGCACGTTGCTCTCGGCGTTTTTCACCCCAATCAACTCATGGAATTCAAGCATGCAAAGCGCCTATGGCGAGGCCTGGACGGCGGGCGACAAGGATTGGGTGCGGGGCGCTTTCCAGCGCACGCTGCAGCGCGCGCTGATTCTCGGGGGGCTGGGCGTGGCTTTATTTTTGGCGTTGGGCGATCCCTTCCTCCGACTTTGGACCCATAATCGCCTTTGGTTGAGCCCAGCCATGGCCGCCTCGGTTTCGGGGATTATTGTGATGACCACGTTGCTCACCGCGGGGCAGTATTTGCTCACCGGTTTAAACCGTCATCGCAAAGCGGCCGCAGCCGAATTTTGCAATGGATTGCTGAGCTTGGTTCTCGTGGTGCTAGCCATCCGCTGGCTTGGGCTTGGAGCGGTGGGAGCAGGCGTCATCTGCGCCGCCTGCTCGACCTCGGCCTGGGTCCTGCGCCGCGAAATCAAGTCCCAGCTTGGAAGCGGCTGTTTCCCTGCTTATTCTTTTGTGCTGAAGCTTGGCCTGACCGTGGCCGTGGGCGCCGCCAGTGCCATGATGGTCGTTCGCACGGGAACGAGCAGCCATACGTTCACGATGGCATTCCATCTAGTCCTGGCCGGCACAACCGGGATCGCGGGCTATCTTGTGGCCGCCTTCGCCTTGAAGCTCATCGCAACCGGGGAAGCTATCGCTCTCGGGCGGCAACTTAAACAACGCTTCTCCACAGTTTGAGAATTATTTTTGACCAATTCATTTTTAAGAATTCTTCCCTTCATGAATATCTTCCGCTCAATCCGTGCATTTGGTGAAGTTTGCCGGGAGGACGCCGACTTCAGGGCTTTGGGCCGCCCCTTTGGCTGGTCGGTATGTTTCCATTATCTGGGACGCTGGTATGACCGACGCGGTACATCCATGTCCGTGAGAAACATAGCGTTTTCCCATCGGGGACAACGCGTGAAGTTTGCGATGACCGACAAGTATATGGGCGCATTTAAGGGCATCTTTAATGACAAAGAGTACGATTGCGCAGCCATGCTTGCCCGCGCGCCTCGCCGGATTCTCGACCTGGGTGCCAATATTGGTTTTGGTTCGGTTTTTTTTTCAAAAGCCTTCCCCGAAGCGGAGATCGTTGTTGTCGAGCCTGATCCACGCAACTTGCCGCTTTTGCGGAAAAACCTCGGTCTCAACGGAATTTCATCCACGGTCATTGAGGGGGCGATCGGTTCTGCGGCGGGAACGCTTGCCCTCCGCTTCGGCACGAATCCCACCTGTTCATCTTTAGCGGGCACGGGCATGCACGATCTTTCGAATACGGTTGAGGTGGCCGTGACAACGGTGCCCAAAGTCATGAAACAGGCTGGCTGGGACTCCATTGACCTGCTTAAAATCGACATTGAGGGGGCGGAAGAAGATCTCCTCGCCCATGATAACCAATGGCTCGCCAAGGTGGGGGCCATCATCATGGAAATTCATCCAAACACGACGGTCGAGCGGATCAACGGCCACCTCGCGGCGTTCGGCTTTGTCCTAAAGCGATTGGGCTCCGGACGGGAACCCGTTTATTTCGCGCAAAAAAAGATTACATGAAGGTCCTGGTCATCGCAGATCCGATCCTGCCCGTTCCACCGGTCAAATATGGGGGGGCTGAACGGGAAGTTGATTTGACCTGCCGGGGGCTGGTGAAACGCGGGTACCACGTACACCTGATGGCCGGCCCCGGATCGAAAGACTATGGCGGAGGGTTGACCATCCACCGGGCTCCCTCGTTATCCTTTAGCAGTCGGGCGTTCCGAAAATCGTGGTTTCAATTCCTTGTCTGGCGCGCGGCCCGGCGGGTGGATGTCGTTATAAATCACGCCCGGCTCGATTATCTGGAAATTTTATACCGGACCAAGAAGCCGATCATCCACTGGTTTCACAATCCCCTCACCGGCACCGAAATTTCCTACGTCCTAAGTCGTCGCAAGCAAGGAGACCATTTCGTCGGCGTCAGTCATTCCCAAATGGAGGGGGAAAAGGCGGAGGCCGCCCGCTTTAGCGTGATTTACAACGCCGTGGACACGGAGGCTATTCCTTTTTTCCCGGTTGCCGCCACCCCGCCCTATGTGGTTTTTCTCGGCCGGCTCACGCCCAACAAAGGCGTTCATCGCGCGATCGACGCAGCCCGCCGTGCGGGCATCAAGCTGGTGATTGGCGGAAACGTGCCGAAGGAAGCCGGGGCTGCGGCATATTTTGAGCATGAAATTGCGCCCCACTTCGGCCCTGCATGCGAATACGCCGGCCCGTATGACGAGGCGGCCCGCATAAAACTTCTGGCGGGTGCTTCCGCCCTGTTATTCCCAATTCAATGGATGGAGCCTTTCGGACTGGTCATGATCGAGGCCCTGGCCAGCGGCGTGCCGGTGATCGCATCGCGATTGGCCTCGGCCCCGGAGGTGGTCGCGGATGGCCAGACCGGCTTTTTATGCGACACGGTTGAGGAAATGGCCGCCGCCATTCACCGCGTGTCTGAAATTTCCCGCCACCGGTGCCGGGCCAGCGTCGAGGAACGGTTCAGCGAGACCGCGCTCCTGCGCCAGTTGGAGCAATTGATCGCACGGGTGGCCCCGGCCGGAGCGGCGCCCGGCCGCAAGAAAAAGAAACACCTAAAAGTCCTCATGATCGCGGATCCCATTCTGCCGGTTCCTCCTACGACCTATGGAGGAACGGAGCGGGGAACCGACCTGATGTGCCAATGGCTGACCAAGCGGGGGCACCACGTGCACCTGATCGCCGGCCCCGGTTCGAAGAACTACGGCGGAGGGCTGACGATTCATCGCCCACCCACTTCCGCACTGTACAGCCGGGTGTATCGAAAAATATTATTTCAATTTATTGCCATGCGCGCCGCCCTAGACGCGGATGTAATTATAAACCACGGCCGGATCGACTATCCACAAATAGCCTACCGTTTCAAAAAACCGATCGTCCACTGGCTGCATAATCCTATCTCTGCTTACGAAACTCGCTTTTTATCGCGCCGTCACAAATTTGGGGATCATCTTGTCGCCCTCAGCCACTCCCAGGTTTCAGATTATCCGACCGCCGCCCACTTTACGGTGATCCCCAACGCGGTGGGCCTGGAAGACATCCCTTTTTCCGCCACCCCCGTTGACCCGCCCTATGTGGTTTTTCTCGGCCGGCTGACCCATAACAAAGGGGTGCATCTGGCGATTGAGGCCGCCCGGCGCGCACGCATCAAGCTGGTCATTGGCGGAAATGTGCCGAACGAGCCCGGCGCTCATGAGTATTTTGAAACGGAAATCAAACCCCACCTTGGTCCCGCCTGCGAGTATTTCGGCCAATACGGCGAGGCCGAACGGGCCAAGCTTCTGACCGGCGCCACCGCCTTGTTGTTCCCCATCCACTGGAAGGAACCGTTCGGCCGGGTCATGATCGAAGCCCTGGCCTGCGGGGTGCCCGTTATTGCCTCGCGGACCGCCTCGACCCCCGAAGTGATCACCCATGGCAAGACCGGGTTTTTATGCGATTCAACCGATGAGATGGTCGCGGCCCTTCACCGCATCAAGGAAATTTCCCGCAGCGAGTGCCGGGCCGACGCTGAAGAACGGTTTGGCGAGGCCGCTTTCATGCGTCAGACCGAGGAATTGATCGAACGGGTGGCCGCGTTGTAATGAACACGCCCAGAAAAAAGCTCCTGCATCTTTCGCCCCTGGCCGACGTCGGCGGTTGCGAAGTCAATTGTTTGCGCGTCATCGAGGGACTCAGCGGCTACGATCACCATGTCGTGGTCTTTGATGAACGTGGACCGATGTCGGCAAAGTGGGAGTCGGCCGGTGCCCGAGTGGATCATCTGGCCACCTGGCGAACCGGCCGGCGAAAATTCCAATCAACCCTGGCCGCCTGGGCCGGATCGCAGCCCCGGCCGGATGGAATATATTATTGGAGCAGCAGCCGGCTGCCTGCCATCATCAAGGCCTTGCACCATTGGAAAGTTCCCCTGGTTGTTCACCTCGGCAACCCGGTGGAGGAAGGGCTCATCTCCCGCCTCCGGCGCTGGGTGCAGGAACGATCTTCTCCGACCCCTGGCGTGGTCACCTTGGTGGCATGCTCCCATCACGTGGCGGCCAGTCATCGCCGCGCTTTCTACTTCCGGAAGTTTGCCGTGGAAGTGATCCATAACGCGGTGCCGCCGGCTTTTGACCGGACGCATGAACACCGCGATCTTACCCCGGGCAATACTCCTCGCCTCGGCATGGTGGCGCGCCTCGACTCCATCAAGGATCACGCCACGGTGATCCGCGCGCTGGCTGGGATTGCCGCTGCTCGTCCGGATGTTATCGTCGAGTTTGCCGGCGAGGGCGATTTACAGGAAACCCTCGAGCGCGAAGCCCGCCGCCTCGGGGTGGCCGACCGCGTGCGCTTTCTGGGGTTTACCGGGGTTGGCCCCTTGCTGGCGGAGTGGGATATTTACGTGCATTCGACGACCGCGGCCGAAGGCATGGGCACCGCGGTGGCCGAGGCGATGATGGCCGGCTTGCCCTGCGTGGTGAGCGATCTTTCCGTCATGCACGAAGTCTGCGGGGACGACGGCGCACTTTATTTCCCGGCGGCCAACGCGGCGGCGTTGGGCCAGGCGTTGATTGAATTGATCGAAAATCAACCGAGGCGGAACAGGCTCGGCCTGGCTGCCCAGGATCGCGCCCGCCGCATGTTCGCGTTGTCCCAGGTTGCGGAGGCTTATCTGGCCGCCGCTTTTCCCAGTCGGGCAAAGGAATTGGTATGATCGATTCGATTGCAGCCATCGGCGATGCGGGCGACATCAACTGCTGGAGCGGGATTCCCTATCATTTCGGGCAGGCCGCCCGCGCCCGGGGAGAACCGGCCTTGCCGTGGCGACTCGATATCGGATCGTTTGCCTCGGCCCGCCGATGCTGGAATCTGGGCCAGGTGCTTTGCGCCCGGGGAGTCGGCGGCTATCAATACAGCCAGGCCTTTCTCGATCGGGCGGAAGCGGCCATTCCGGCAAATCGGTGGCACGGACGGGTGCTCACGTTTAACCAGCACTTTCCGCGCGGACAAAGCGTGGCAACACGAGGCGGACAATTGATCCACTATATTGACGCCACCTTCGCCAGTTTTTGTGTACCCGGTGGACTGGCGGCAAATCTCCCAGCACAAGTGCGCATGAGCGCACAGGCGATCGAGCGGGAAAACTATGCAGCCAGTGAATGGATTGTGACCATGGCGCGCTGGGCGACTGACTCGGTGATTCGAGACTGCGGCGCGTCACCAGCCAAAGTCGCCACCATTTTACCGGGAGCCAATCTGGATTTGCCGCCGGACTACGCTTTTCCTTCCACGCTTGGTCGCGTCGGTCGCGACCGGCCCTTGGTGTTGGGTTTTGTCGGAAAGGATTGGAAGCGCAAGGGACTGCCCTTTCTGCTCGAGGTGCGCATGGAGCTGGAACGCATGGGCCTGCCCACCCTGATTCGCTGTGCGGGGCATTGCCCATCCGAGCTCCGACGGATCCAAGGCTTGGAGTATGCCGGATTTATCGACAAGGCCACCGAACCAAAACGGTTCGTCGAGTTTCTCGCCAGCTGCGACGTCGGGTGCCTCTTTTCCGACCACGAGCCCTTGGGCATTTCGACCCTGGAGTTTTTGCGCGCCGGGGTGCCGGTGGGCGGCTTCATGGTGGAAGGCGTGGCCGACACCGTGCCGCCCGATGCAGGTTTCCGGTTTGAGCCAAACGCCACGGTCGAAGCTGTCGCCCTGGCCTTGCGAACCGCATTTTCTGACGAGTCCGCCACCGGCAAATTGCGTGCGGCGGCGCAGGCCTGGTCGCCACTGGTCACTTGGAAACGCTGTGTCAATGAATGGACGGAGTTGTTGACCACGGGTTCAATCCAGCAGCCGGTGCAGCCGTGGCGCGGAATCTAAAGCTTAATCACATTATTAAAACAGGCCCAGCCGGTGTGCGATTCGGCGCAAAAATATGAATTTTCGATCTGTTGCCTGCAAAAATGAAAAAACAATATATCACCGCGTTTCCCGGGCAGAGAGACTCTTACCAACTTCCCGTCGCACTTTCCGAGCACGGGCGCCTGGCGGCTTTTGCGACATGCTTCTACCGACATAAGGGCCTTTTGGGCTGGTTACCCAAACAGCTTGACCAGAGGCACGCAGACGGATTGGAAGAAGCCAAGGTTGAGTGCATGGAATTCACCAACCTAGCCTCGCGTTTTGGCCAGCAGCTTTTCCAACCCTCAATGGTTTCAGTGTGGGAAGACAATGCATTTTCGCGAAAAGCACTCGCCCTCTCGAAAATCCATCGGGCCAGTCTTTTGCTCTATGAATTTCAAGCCGATTGGGCGTTTCGCCAGTCCTTAAGACACGATGCGGCAAAAATTCTATTCCAATTTCACCCCCACCCAGATTTAGAGCATCCTCTACTGCTAGCCGATGGTGCCCGTTACCCGCAGTTTCTTCCCAGCATTCGTCGAAATACGCGCTCGAATCTTCCTGATTACTATCAAAAACACACGCGCGGAGCATGGCAACAGGCCGACCACGTGATCGTCGCCAGTCATTTTACGGCCCACTCGCTGCATGCGGCTGGATGTCCGCCCGGGAAAATTAGTGTTGTTCCCTATGGCTGTAGTTTCGGTGAAATCGCTCCGGGCAACGGCTCCCCTTCCCGCCCCATAAATAAACCGTATTTTCTTTTCGTTGGCAGCGGGTCACATCGCAAAGGCCTACATCACTTGCTTGAAGCTTGGGCCCAGTGCAAACTTCTCGCAACGCACGAGCTCGTCGTCATTGCGCGAGTCGTCGATCCCGAATTGCAGCATGCGTTAGCCGCGACAAAATCGGTCCGGCATATTGCCGGCGTGGGCAGGCAGGATCTCGTGCGTTGGTTTTCGTCGGCCCAGGCATTTATTTTACCCTCACTTTCGGAGGGATTCGGTCATGTATTCCTTGAAGCCCTGGCCTGCGGCTGCCCGGTGATTGGCACCAGAAACACCATGCTACCTGATTTTGTAGAAGCGCAACCCCACATCCACTACGTGGAACCGGGCAACTCCGACAGCATTCGAGCCGAGATCGAACGAGTGGTCGGTCTTTCCGCCGATGACGTTTTTTTTCGCACGGACTCTGTTCGCAAAAGCGTCAGAAACTATACGTGGAAACGATTCAGGGATGGCGTTGAAGCCATCCTCGCGAGTTTTGACTGAAAGCACCGAGATTCCCCGCTTGGTGTATTAATTACAGCTCCCGCAAGCTCCTGCACATACTGCATGTGCCACGCGCACATGGAACGATATGATTAACGCGCTCAAGATGGCCGGGCAATACAACGCACCGGGAGGAAATTCATGAAAATTCTCCACGTGTTATTAACTCCCCGGGCCGAGGGAACGGTCAAATTAGCGCTTGATTGGCTCGCCCAGTCCAGCCTCGACGAAGAGGTGTTGGTGCTGAATCCAGAACCCGCAGAAATGACGGAGGAACTTCAACGCCGGGCGGCTTGGTTCACCCAAGGCGATAAATTCCCCGGGGGCTGGTCAAAGTATCCCTGGATACTGGCAAAAGTCTGGCGCGTTTGCCGCCAGCGGCGACCGGACCTGGTGATCTGTTGGAGCAACGGCTTCTCGCCGTGGGTGTTGGGCGGCGCCCGGCTGGCCGGCGTGCGCCGGCTCATTACCCACGCGGGAAATCCGCCAACGTGGACGTCCTGGGGAAAGGTCCAGACCGTGATCAGCACCCTGGTCGCTTGGTTGACCGGCGGACGAATGGTCTGCTGCTCGCGTTATGTGGCTGATGAATTCGCGCGCTCGCCGGGGGCCTTTAGCTCGGTGCTGCGGGTAATTTATAATTGCGCGCCGGTCGCACTCGTTCGTGACACGGCGGCCGAAGCGCGCGCCCAGCGCAACGACCGCCGCCCGCGACTCATCATGGTGGCAACCTTGGAGTCACACAAAGACCATGCCACGGTACTCAAGGCGATGCCGGCCGTCGTCCGCGCAGTGCCGGCCGTGCAACTTTGGCTGGCGGGTGACGGTTCGCAGCGCGAGCGCCTGGAAAATCTGAGTTCGTCTTTGGGCCTGGCTAATGCGGTGACGTTCCTCGGCTCCCGGAGGGATGTGCCGGCCTTGCTGGGGCAAAGCGATGTCTTTGTCTTTTCGACCACCCGCGAAGAAGGTTTAGGTACGGTGCTGATTGAAGCCCTGGCGGCAGGGCTGCCGGTGGTCGCCAGCGACGTTCCCGCCTGCCGCGAGGCCCTTGCCGCAGGCCGCTGGGGAACCTTGATTCCTCCCGCCGATCCGGAGGCTTTGGCGGCGGCCTTGATCGCCAGCTTGCAAGCCCCAGCCGTGGTTGAAGCAAACGCGCGAAACGATTACCTCCAACAATTCTCCCCTGCCTGCATGCTGGCCGCTTACCTCGCTGCGACCGCGTGAATCCATGAAACCCTCCCGCTCCTTTCATTTTGCGTACATTGCCGGATCGTTCGCGGCGGCGTTCATCGCGGTGATCGGCATATTTTACGATTCACCCTTTCTCTATGCCACCGTGCCCGGGATTATCGGGGGGATTTCGGCGGCGATCGCAACCGTGCGGCTCATGAAGGACAAGACCGACCTCGCCGGTTTTGTCGCGACGCTCTGCGGATTTGTCTTTTATCAGGCGTTCCAGGCCAACCCGGCCACCCGGCAGGAATTTGTCGATTCATTGCAATCCATTCCCATCCAAGACCAGGCGACCGGGATGTTTTTCGCCAATCTCACCACCGCCATACTGTTGATTTCTTGTCGTGTCGTGGGGAATTTGCTTCACCGCACGATAGGCCGGTGGGTACCGGATTCCGCCTGGGTAACCCGGGAGAAGATAGACCCTAAAGTGATGATTGGTTTTGGAGTCGTATTTGTATTGGTCGCATTGCCTAATGTTCTCTTCGGAAAAGTCGTGATGGGGTCGATCGATAGCATCATGTACCAGCGCAAGGTTGCGATCGGCGACGAAATCGTCGCCGGGTACTCAAATTGGGGCGGTGTCCTGGGCCAGAGTTCCGTCAATATGGCACTCTGGGCCACCAGTCTTTTGATCCTCTGGCTGTACCTGATTAACTCTAAATACTGGAAGTTGATGCTGGTGTTGGCGCCATTGATTTTGCTGTGGGCAGCCGGGGTCGGATTGCAGGGTTCGCGTACCTATCTCGTTACGATGGGCATCGCTGTTGTTTTGTATTTTACGGGAAACCCAAGATTAGGGAAAAGGGTCTTTATCTACGCATTTTTCGGGGGGCTTGTCCTATTTTTTCTCCTGCAAATAAGCACGATTTTTCGCGATAGCGGGCTGCAATCAGTCAATACCTCAGAGTTATCCGGCCATATGTTTGAAATCCGGGGAAATGAGGGTGCGTCCAGTCAAATCGACGGTATGCAATATTTCAGGACTGATCTGCTGGAAAACGGCAAGACGGCAAATCCCCTGATCGGATTTTTCCGGGGCGTGGTTGAGCGTCCGATCGAAGGGCTGTTGATGCCCGTCCCGCGGTCGGTGTTCCCTTGGAAGCCGGTTGATGATTCGGCCCTGGAGTATAACCTCTGGTATCAAAATGTCCGCTTGGGAGCCCCTTCGAGCGAGCAGTTTATTGGCGCTTCCCCGGGCCTGGTTGGACGTGATCTGATCAAGTATGGAATTTTCGGCCCGCTCACGCTTTTCTTCTGGCTGGGTCTGGCCCTGGCGCTGGCCGACCGGCTTTTTTCGACCCACGCAGCCTCGGACTTCCACCGCATTTTTGCCGCCTTGTTGGTCGCGTTCATTGTGGCGCAAGCCCGTGATTTTTCCCCCCTCTGGTTTCTCCCTTTTTTGCCCGCGGCCCTAGTCTTTGGCTTCGTTGTGCGCCAAGCGCGGAAGAATCATCCGGCCAGATTAAGGGCGACGAACACCGGTAAACTCCGCGTACACTCGTGACATCCGCGGCAAGATTTTCTGCCTTCGCGCCCTTCACCGTCCGCCGTAGCTTTAGCGAAGGAGGATGCGACCTTGGTGTAAGAATCCGATTTTGGGTAGTAATGGTCAGCCAAGAGTAATGGAAACCGTCGTTTTTCTTGTTCAACGCGTCGGGCCCTATCATCACATCCGGTTGTGCGCCTGGGCCGCCTCTAGGCCGGGTGCAATCAACGTGGTCGAGTTCCGACCCGCCGATACCGTCTATGCCTGGGCTTCGGTAAAGGAAAAGGGCGGCTACCAGCGCCGGCAATCCCACTCGCGCGAAGAACTTTGCCTCGCGCTCAACGAACTGCAGCCGCAGGTCGTCGTTTGCGTGGGTTATGCCGACCCCGAGATCAACCAGGCCGCCGCGTGGGCCCTGCAACGGGGGGTGCCGCTCGTCACCTGCAGCGACAGCACGTATGACGACGAGCCGCGGTCATGGGCCAAGGAGGCGTTCAAGCGCCGGATCGTTTCGGTTTTCGATGCCGCGCTCGTGGCCGGCCTCCGCGCCCACGATTATTTGGAGAGCCTCGGCCTGCGCAGCGATCGCCGGTTCCAACCTTGGGACGTGGTCGACAATGACTATTTTGAACTCGGCGCTGAACCCAATCGAAACGATGAGCCGACTTCGCGAGCGAGGTTAAAACTGCCGCCGCGTTATTTTCTTTGCGTGGCCCGGTTCATCCCCAAAAAAAATTTGCCGCGGCTGGTGGAAGCCTATGCCCGCTACGCGTTGCACGCAGGCAAGGATGCCTGGTCGCTGGTCCTCGCAGGCACCGGCCCGCTGGAGGCGGAGCTGCGGGCCTCGGTCGCCACCGCCGGGCTCAATGCGCAGGTGTATTTTCCCGGGCTTCTTCAGTATTCCGACCTGCCGGCCTATTACGGCCTCGCGGGCGCGTTCATTTTGCCGAGCCGGTCGGACCAGTGGGGGCTGGTCGTCAACGAAGCCATGGCCGCCGGTCTGCCGGTGCTGGTGTCAACGCATTGTGGATGCGCGCCCGACCTCGTGCGCGAGGGCGAAAACGGCTTCACCTTTGACCCGGAAAACGTCGAGGCACTCGCCGAAAAATTGACGCAGATGGCGGGACTGGACCAAGGCCGGCGCGCAGCCATGGGGCGGCGTTCCCGCGAGATGATCAAGGCCTATTCGCCCGAAGCCTTTGCCCAGGGCCTTGAAGCGGCCATCGCCTGCGCCCTGGCACAAAAACGGGCAAACAAATCATGGTGCAGTCATATGCTGATCAAATTGCTGGCGCGACGGTCCCCGCCAATTTCATGACCACGCCTTGGTTGGTTTTATACGAAGGTCGCAAAGAACGCGAAGCTGCTCCACGATAAAGCCCACGTACTTTCAGGAATGGCTATCAGCTTTTTCGAATCCTTCTGGATGGGAAGCCCGGCCTCAAACTCTTCACGGTCTTTGCGACCTTGGTGTAAAATATGAATTTCGTACACGAAGAAACCCCGGCATGCATCCGCTCTGCAACAAAGCCCATTTCTGGCCAGACAAAGGCGTCCGAACAGTAAGTATTTTTGACGGTGTGCCATTACCCAGCAAAAACGCTGCTAAGCTATCTTGGTTTTACACCAAGGTCGCAAAGGAACGCAAAGAAGCGATGCATCCTCTTTACCCAAAAGCTCACGCACTTTCCTACAAGGTTATCGGCGCGGCGATAGAAGTGCATCGACTCAAAGGCCCTGGCTTGATCGAGAGCATTTATGAACGCTGTTTGATGCGTGAACTGGAGTTACAAGACATTGCCGCAACAAATCAAGTGCCGGTAGAAATTGAATACAAGGGTCTGGTTTTTGAGGAACCCCTGCGGCTCGATGTTTTTATCGAAAACTGCCTGATCGTTGAAAACAAGGTGGTCGAGCAGCTTTTACCCATCCACAAGGCGCAACGGCTAAGTTACATGAAGTTGCTCAACGTTCCTCTCGGCTTGCTCATTAACTATCACGAGCCCGTTTTGAAAAACGGCATCGTGCGTCTCATTCTCGAAGGAGCGGATACGCCTTAGTTTGCTTCGCGCACTTTGTGTGAAACATGATTCTCTTACACGAAGGTCGCAAAGAACGCGAAGCTACCCCGGCATGCATCCGCTCCACGATAAAGTCCACGTACTTTCAGGAATGGCTATCAACTTTTTTTCGGATCCTTTTGGATGGGAAGCCCGGCCTCAAACTCTTCGCGGTCTTTGCGACCTTGGTGTAAAATACGTGTTTGTCACACGAAGATCGCCAAGGGACGCAAAGAGACTCAGGGACGCATTCACTCCACAATAAAGTCCACGCCAGGCCAGTCTCCACCTTAGTTTGTCGACCAACCTCAATCTCTTCGCGGCCCTTTGCGACCTTGGTGTAAAGAATAAAACCGTCTTCGTGTTCAAAGCTTAATTTTCGCGACCTTGGTGTAAATACCTGAACTTCTGTTTTGGATCGTAATGCCCGGACCCATCTACTTCTGCTACGCCGACCCGGCCGGTTTTTCCGGGCAAAAGGCGGCGACCGAGCTTGTCATCAACGGCCTGAGCCGGCGGGGCTGGATGTGCCGTCGTCTGCCCCAGCCGGTTTTGGACCGCAGCTCCGGAAGCCGGCTGGCGCCGGTCCATTACCTCCTTGGTGTACTCAAAGCATGGATACGGTCCTTTCAGCTGCTGGGCGCCCGCGGTGGCTGGCTGGGCGTCAACCTGGGGCAGACCCGGGCCTCATTTTTGCGCGATGCCATCCCGCTGTTGCTGGGCCGGGCCGGCCTCGGCCGCACGCAAATCATCGTTTCTCTGCACGGCAGCCTGTTCATGCAATGGACGGATCGTTCGCTGGAAGCGCGCGTGTTCCGATTTCTCCTCAAAAATGCCGGCGCTGTTACAGTGGTGGGAGAACAGCAGCGGGCGCGTTTGATCGCGCTCGGCATTCCAGACAATCGCGTGGCCATCGTGGTCAACTCTTGCGAACTAGAACCCCTCTCAACTGAAGCGGTGGCGGCCAAACACCCGCTGGCCGCCGAGTCCAGTCGGGCGGTGCATTGCCTCTACCTGAGCAGCTTGATCGATACGAAGGGCTTTCCCGAATATCTGGAGGCCTTGCACCGGCTGTCCGCCCTCGCCGGACCACCGGTCGAAGCCGTCTTGTGCGGCCGCCTGGTCGCCAGCGAATTTTCCAGCCGTTTCCATGACACCGCTGCGGCTGCGGCATGGATCGAGAACCAAATCACGGAGATAAATCGGAGTGAGCGTGTGCGCGTGCGCTGGATCAAGGGCGCGGCCGGCGCGGACAAGGCCGCGCTTTTCCGCGAAGCGGAATTGTTCGTGCTGCCCACCCGCTATGCGGTGGAAGCCCAGCCATTGGTGCTGCTCGAGGCCATGGCCTCCGGCTGTGCCATCATCACAACCCAGGCGGGTGAAATCCCCACGATCCTTGATGATCACAGCGCGATGTTCCTCCCCGCGGTTTCAACTGACGCGCTGGCCCAGGCGCTGCAAACGCTGGTGGCGAATGCCGCGGCCAGGGCCCCGCTGGCCCGCGCCGCGCACGCCCGTTTCATGGAATGCTATCAGGTCGAGCGCCATCTGGATCAATGGGAAACTCTGTTAACCACTGATGATCACTGATCGTTGCTCTAACAACCGGGGTTCCTGGCTTTTTCCCTGCCCCATCCGTGTTAATCCGTGCTATCCGTGGTAAAATTTTCTCTCTTTGCGATCTTGGTGTAAGAATGACAATCGAAGTTTATAATTCCGTGGGCGGCGCGGCCTTTTTCCAACGGCTTTTGCAAGAGTGGAAAAATACCGGGGCCACGGTGATTCCCTATCAGGTGATCTCCGAGTCGGCGTATCGGGCGCCTCGCGGGATGCTGGGACGCATCGCCCTGCGCTGGCGCATGTATCCGGACTATGCCTGGCTGTGCTGGCGAAGCGCCCGCCTGGGTCGCGCCCAATCACCGGTGCGCATCGTGACGACCAATCCGTTTTTCACCCCGGCGCTGGTGGCCCGCGCCACCCGGGGACGGGGAACAACAATCAACCTGCTCTACGATTTGTATCCAGAGGCATTGGTCCAGACAGGAAAAATTGCCCCCGACTCCTGGCTGGCCCGGCGTTGTGCTGCCGTCACCCGTTTTGCCCTGCGCGAGTGCGCGGCCACCGTGTTCCTCGGCGACCGCCTGCGCGCCCATGCCGAGGCCGCCCATGGTCCGGCCCGACGCGCCGTGGTCATCCCGGTGGGAGCCGATGGCGCGCCGTTCAAAGACAGCCCCCCGGAGCTGCTGCCGGCGGGAGTGCGGCCGCAAATCCTCTACTCGGGGCTGCTGGGGCGTATGCATGATACGGATACGCTCGCGGCCTGGTGGACGGAGGCGGGCACCAGCGGCGTCAAATGGACGTTTCGAGCGAGCGGGGCCGGTTATGCCCGGTTGCGCCAAACCACCGGCCTGCGCGCGGAGGTGACGTGGGGCGAGGCATTGCCCGAAGCCGCCTGGCAGCAGACGATGAAGCAGGCGCAGGTGGCCCTCGTCACCATCGCCCCCGGTGCCGAACGGGTGGTCATGCCGAGCAAGACTTATAGCGCGCTCGTGGCCGGCCAGGCGATCCTGGCGATCTGCCGCCGAGCCTCCGACCTGGCCGACCTGGTATTCCGGCACGATTGCGGCTGGGTCGTGGAGCCGGGCGATCTGGCCGGGTTGAGCCGCGCGATCGACTGCATCGCCAGGAATCCCGGCGAATTATGGGCCAAACGCCGGAATGCCTTTGCGGCTGGCCATCGGTGGTACGACACGGGAACCGTGGCAGAAACATGGATGAAATTGTTTGCAGAACTGCAAGGTCCGGTGCCGACATTTGCTGACCACACCCGGCAGAACCGTGAGGTTTAACCTGACCGTAACCATTTCAGACCAATTGCGATTGAACCGGCTTCGTGGGATTTGACATTACTGACATGAATCTTCCATCCCCAAGCTCCCAGGCAGCACAACAAGCAGGAATTGTTGCACAGGGACCTGCGGCCACGCAGCGTCTTCCCAGCGACGGGACTTCCGCCACTTTGGAGCGATTGCCGTGCCTCGATGGATTGCGCGCGTGCGCGATCGCCTTGGTCATACTGTGCCACGGAAGAAGCCAGATAAATGTTACGCTGACGCCTCTCGTCGATGACTTGATCATAAAATACTGGGGCGGGATGGGCGTCATACTCTTTTTCGGTCTCAGCGGCTACCTCATCACTTATCTCTTAATGCGCGAATATTACGCCATGGGCGGAATTTCGCTGAAAAAATTCTATTTGCGCCGAGGGTTTCGCATCCTGCCGCCTGTTTGCCTTCTCCTCGCCGTCGTTGTCGGCCTGAATCTCGCCGGCATAATTCAGGTTCCATGGCATACCATCGCCATGAGCGCACTCTTTGTGCAGAATTATAACTTTCACGAGACCGTCACAGGCAGCGATGGCCGGTTTGTCGGGCACCTTTGGACCCTTTCGTCGGAGGAGCAATTCTACCTGCTTTGGCCGTTCGCCCTGGCTTGGCTCGGGCCGAAACGCATGCGAAAGATAGCCTTGCTCCTGGCCTTGGCCGCACCTGGCGTCAGGGTTTGTCATTATTTTCTATTTCCCAGTATACGTGGCCGCATGATCTTTATGTTTCATACGAGCTACGACTACTTCCTTTGGGGCTGTTTGCTGGCCTTGTGTTCGGGTGACTGGCGCTTGGAATCGATTTTGAAGTGTTTTAAGTCTGTGAGATGGTTCTGTCTGGCCGTGCTATTTTGTCTGCTCGTAGGCCCTCTATTGGATATCTATCTTGGAGGTAGCTATAGTCTTCCGTTCGGGATGACGCTTCGCGCTCTATGCGCAGCCTTCATCATCGCCTGGCTCGGGCGAAACTTGGATTCCTGGCCGGCAAAGTTTCTCAATACAACTCCAATGAGGGCGATCGGAATCCTTTCCTACAGTTTATACCTTTGGCAGGAGCTATTCATGAACAAAGGCAAACACACATTTTCCAACAGCTTCATTGTGGGTGTATCCGCCTCTCTGGTGGCGGCCTGCATCTCGTATTTTTTGGTGGAGAAACCTTTCATGGGACTGCGCCGGCGGCTGGGCGCAGGTTCTCCCTCCAGTCGCGCCGTCCGGACCGACCCACCCGCGCCGGTTCCAGTGACAGAGCCTGCCAGCTAGCTGGCAGAAGCACACGATCTCGTGTGACGAACACCTCTCTTTTACTCCTGTTCCATGCTGTTTAATTCGCTCCAATTCCTGGTCTTTTTCCTGGTCGTCACCCGGCTCTATTTCTCCCTCGGGTGGAAACGGCGCTGGCCGATGCTGCTCGTCGCGAGCTGCGTCTTCTACATGTGCTTTATCCCGGTCTATATCCTCATCCTGCTGGTGACCATCGCCATCGACTACGCGATGGCCTTGCTGATCGAGCAAGCAACCGGCCGGCGGCGGCAGGCGTACCTGGTGGTCAGCATCGTGGCCACCTGTCTCGTCCTTTTCGTCTTCAAGTACTACAATTTTTTTGTCCTGACCGGCAATGGGCTGGCGGGAATCTTTGGGCGGGGCCCGCTCTTCGGGTTCGCCCACATCATTCTGCCGCTGGGCCTTTCCTTCCACACGTTCCAGAGCCTCAGTTACGTCATCGAGGTTTATCGGGGTGAACAGAAAGCGGAAAGAAACTTCGGGATCTACAGCCTGTATGTGATGTATTTTCCCCAACTGGTGGCCGGCCCGATCGAACGGCCGCAGAACCTGCTTCATCAGTTTTACGAAGACCACCGGTTCGACCCGGAGGAAACGATCGCGGGCCTGCAAATGATGGCCTGGGGCTTTTTCAAGAAAATGGTGGTCGCCGACCGGGCCGCCGCGTACGTCAACAACGTGTACGGGGATTGGCGCGCGCAACCGGGCCTGCCCCTGCTGCTGGCCACGCTCTTTTTTGCCGTCCAGATCTACGCGGACTTCTCCGGGTATTCGTCGATCGCGATCGGCTGCTCGCGCATCCTGGGCATCCGCCTGATGCAGAATTTCAACACCCCCTACTTTGCCCGGAGCATCACGGAGTTCTGGCAGCGATGGCACATCTCGCTTTCGACCTGGTTCCGGGACTACGTTTACATTCCCCTCGGGGGAAATCGCGTCCCGCCGGCGCGCCTGTATGCCAACCTGATGATCACATTTCTCATCAGCGGGCTCTGGCACGGCGCCAAGTGGACATTCGTGATCTGGGGCGCCTACCATGGACTGCTGCTGGTCATCGAGCGAATGGCAAAGTCGGCCGGCATCACGCTGCACCGATCGCTGCGTCCGCTGGGCTGGCTGGCCACCCTGGCTTTCGTCTCGGCCGGCTGGGTGTTCTTCCGGGCGGAAAACGTGCCGGCCGCCCTGGCCATTTTCCACAAGCTCGGCACCGACCTCGATCTCAGCCTTCCTTCCGTTGAGCATGCCGTGTATATGATGACAGGGGACAACACCGCGCTTCCCTGCATGCTGACGGCGGTGTTCTTTATCACGATCATGTTCTTTTTCGAGTTCATCGGCAAGCAGGACGCTTTCAATTGGGCCACACGGCTGAAAGGTTCCCGTTTCTGGCAAGTGAGCTCGGCGCTGGCCGCGATTGAGGTGGTGCTCTTTTTTGGCATCCTGCGCCCCTCGGCCTTCATCTATTTTCAATTTTGAAAGACAGCCAACCATGATACGCTCCGGATTGATTCTTGCCGGGTGCTCCGTCCTGCTGGCGGTCCTGCTGGTTGCCGCCAAGTTTACCTGCGAGCACAAGCTTGCGCCCGCCAACAGCGGACTGCAAGGAGCGCTCGCGCTATCGCCGCTCGATGTGCTCTTCGTGGGCTCGTCGCACACCCGTCAGAGCTATGATGTCAGGGCCCTGGAGAAGAACCTCCATGGTTCCGCGTTCCTGGTGGCCTACAACGGATTGGACTATCAGGCGATGACCGTGATCGTGCCCGCGTTGATCGCGAACGGCAAAGGACCGCCCAAGATCCTGGTGATTGAAGGCTACTGCATGTCGCTGGTCCGCAAGGGTGGACTCGAGGATTCCCGGATGTTCTTCGATGCTCCACCGGAAATGAAAGTCGAACTCATGCGCCAATATTTGGCTGAAGGGGCCACTTGGCAGCGTTACCTCGACCTCTTCGACCTCGCCGTGAATCGCGACAATGATCTTTTGCTGATGCACCCGGCTTACGAGCGGCTCACCTCCTGGTTGTCTTACCACGGCGGATACGCGGGAAAATATGTGCCCGGCCTTCACGATTTCGACGACATCTATCTGGAAGTTTCCGCCAAGTCAGCCTCCGCCGAACAAGAAGCGGCGCTCATTTCAGTCATCAAGGCCGCCAGACAGCAAAATGTGCGCGTCCTTTGCCTTGAGAGTCCCATGCCGGGGCCGGCCGAGCGGCAGGACGCCGTGATCCGGTTGAAAGCCCGGCTGGCTCAAATCCTGCGGGAGCAGGACGTTCCTTATTTGGACGGCGCCATCGGTTTTCCGATCGACGACCCGAAACTCTTCGCCGATTCCAACCACCTGTCCACCGAGGGACGCGCGCTGTTCACGGAAAGGGCGGCGCGCTTTATCGCACAGGCCCAGCCGCCGGGAGTTGGAGCGACCCCGGCCGGGCTCCCGACCGCTTCGGTCGTCCATTAACCGACTGATGCATTTTACACAAAGATCGCCAAGATCGCGAAGCGGACAATTTACTTCCCGGCGGATGGACGCGGATCGTCCCGAATATGATAATGTGGGCGGGGTGCCCTCACCCCGCCCACAGCTCAATCCGTTCTCATACCTCCTCATCCGTGTGCATCCGCGTAATCCGCGGCAAAATATTCCATCGGGGCCGCAGCCATGAAACGCCTCTTTGACATCGTCTGTTCAGTGGCGGCGCTCTTGGTGCTTTCGCCGTTGTTGCTCGTGCTGGCCATCCTCGTGCGATGGAAGCTGGGCCGCCCGGTGATTTTCCGCCAGCTCCGGCCCGGCCGCGGGGGCCGCCTTTTCGAAGTGTGGAAATTCCGCACCATGACCGAAGCGCGCGATCCCAACGGCCAGCTGCTGCCCGATGCCGCGCGCCTGCCGGCTTTCGGGCGCTGGCTGCGGGCAACGAGCCTGGATGAGCTGCCCGAATTGTGGAATGTGCTCCGCGGTGAAATGAGCCTGGTGGGGCCGAGGCCCCTGCTGGTTGAATACCTGCCGCTTTATTCCGCGGAACAGGCGCGCCGGCACGAATTGCGGCCGGGCCTCACGGGCTGGGCCCAGGTCAATGGACGCAACGCGCTGACTTGGGACGAGAAATTCCGCCTCGATGTCTGGTACGTGGACCACCGGACCTTCCGGCTCGACCTGAAAATCATGGCGTTGACGGTGGCGCGGGTTTTCCGACGCGAAGGCATTTCGGCGGCGGGCGAAGCCACCATGCCACGATTCACCGGCAGCCCGGCAGCCAGCCAAAACAATTCTTGTGAGAACGGTTAGAGCATTTCAACATATGATGCACAATAAGCCAAAGAACCCCGGGCGTCTTGAGATGAAACTGCGTTGGGAGCCTGGAAAAGGTGGAGCGCGGCGTCCCCGACGCGCTCAAATGGAAGACCTGAAATAAACGCGTCGGGACGCCGCGTTCCACCTTACTTGTGTGCACATTATCTTGATCTGTTCTAATAATCGCGGCTGGAAATCGCAAACGCCAGTGCCCAAACACCAAAAAACCGGAAATCGAGCGTTCTTGTTGCTGGCGATTGGCCGTTTGGGATTTCTTTGGAACGTGGAGTTTGGGCTTTGGAGTTTGCCTTAACGATGAATGGGTTGCTTGGATTGGCGCCCACTTGCGGCTAAATTGCAGTCACCGTAATGTAACTTTCGGATTCTCGACTCACCAGAAGGCGCGGACAACCGTCAATCCCATGAACACCCAAACCCCGGCCAGTTTTGAAAAAGTCCACCAACTGGTGATCGATACCCTGCCCCAGCCGGTATCGAACACCAACGGTGAGCTCATTTTCGGGCCCGGCGGAGTCCTCGACAGCCTCGCCTTGGTGAGCTTCCTCGCCGATCTCGAATACCGGCTGGCCAAGGAATTTGGCCGCGAAGTCGTCCTGGCCAGCGAACAGGCGATGAGCCGTAGCCGGTCACCCTTCCGGGATGCCTCGACGCTCACGGATTATATCGTTGAGCTGCTTGCAAAATGAATTCCCCTCGCGTGCTCCTAATCACCGGAACCAGCCGCGGCATCGGCCTCGGGCTGGCCGAGCACTACCTGGAGGAAGGCCACGTCGTCTGCGGCTGCAGCCGCGCCCCGGCGTCGGTCAAGCATCCACGCTACTCGCATTTCGAACTCGATGTTTCCGACGAGAAAGCGGTTGTCGCGATGGTGCGCTCGGCGGTTCGCCAGCACGGCCGGATCGACGGCCTGCTCAACAACGCGGGCATCGCGTCGATGAACCACGCCCTGCTTTCGACCGCGGCCACCGCGCAGGCGATCTTTGCGACCAATTTCCACGGCACCTTTCTTTTTTGCCGTGAAGTCGCCAAGACCATGGTGCGGCACAAAGCCGGCCGGATCGTAAACTTCGCCACCGTGGCCACTCCCCTCCGGCTCGAGGGTGAGTCGCTCTATGCCGCGAGCAAGGCCGCCGTCGAATCATTCACCCAGGTGCTCGCCCGCGAACTCGGCCCGACGGGCGTGACCGTGAACGCGGTGGGCCCGACCCCGGTGCCGACCGATCTCATCAAAAGCGTGCCCAAGGCGAAAATGGACGCGCTGCTGGCGCGCCAGGCCATCCGGCGGTTTGGGGCGATCGAGGATATCACCAACGTCATTGATTTTTTTCTTTCCCCGCAGAGCAGCTTCATCACGGGCCAGGTCATCTACCTGGGTGGAGTCAACGGCTGACCAATGGGGCCACGGCCAACGAAGAACCTGCCATCCCACGAACGTGAACGACGAACCAAACCATCTTGCCGTGGAGAACATTGTGCGGCTCGCCCGGCAGCGCGCCGGCTGCGAACTATGGCTGGATGACTTCGGTGCGCGGTCGTGGCCGAAGTTTGGCGCCGCCATCGAGGCGGCCCGCCGGCAATGCCTCGACGCCGGCGTGACCCCCGGCTCCGTGGTGGTGACACCCGGCGAAGCGAGCTTCGAGTCCCTGCCCTGGCTGTTCGGCGCGGCGGCGGTTGGCGCGGTGGTGGCGCCGCTCCGGCCGGAGCGAACCGGCGAGATCGAGGCCTGGAAAAATTCCATCGAGATCGGCTGGCGGGTGCAGGATGGCCGGATCACCCGGGTGGGCGAAGGAACGGCGTCGGCGATGGCCGCGCCTTTGTTCGACCAGCTGCGCGCACGCAACCATCCCGGGCTCATCCTGGCCACTGGCGGCACGACCGGCGCTCCGAAGCTCGTGCTCCACGACCTCACCGCGCTGCTGGCCACGGTGCCGGTCAGGACGATCCGGGCGCGACGGACGCTGCCGTTGATGCGGTTCGATCATATCGGCGGACTCGACATGGCCTGGCGCGCCCTGGCGGGCCGGCAGGTATTGGTGGCGCCGCCCGCGGAATTCACCCCGGAAGCGGTGGCGGCGACCATTGCGCGGCATCGGGTGGAAGTCATGCCCGCGACGCCAAGTTTCCTTAACCTGCTCCTGATCGCGGAAGTCCACCGGTCGCACGACCTGGGTTCCCTGCGCATCATACCGTATGGCGCCGAGCCGATGCCGGCGGGTTTGCTCGAACGGCTGCGCACGGCGCTGCCGCAGGTGGAATTTATCCAACGATTCGGCACGAGCGAAACCGGCGCCCTCCCCGTGCGCAATGTCGGCGCCGGCCTCGTGCTCCGCGAAGACCCAAATGGGTTTGCCTGGAAAATTGTCGATGACGAGTTGTGGGTGCAGAGCCCCGCCCGGGCGCTCGGCTACCTCTCGGGCCATGCCACCGGGTTCGAGGCCGCGGGCTGGTTCCGAACCGGCGATCTCGCGGAGCAATTGCCCGATGGCACGGTTCGCGTGCTGGGACGACGGGAAGAACTGATCAATGTCGGCGGGGAAAAAGTCTTGCCGGGTGAGGTGGAGAGCGCGCTGCTCACGCACCCGATGGTGGCGGACTGCCGGGTGGGCGCGGAACCAAACGCGGTGCTCGGGCAGGTCGTGGCGGCGGAAATCGTCTGGCTCGGCACCGAGCGCGATGCGGTCACAGTCAAGCGCATGCTGCACACTTTTGTGTCGGGACTGATCGCACCACAAAAACTTCCGGTCGTGGTGCGGCTGGTTGAGGCCATCGATTCCACCCGAAACCTGAAAAAGCTCAGGACCGTTCTCCCATGAAACAGTGATGTATCAGTTTGCCTATTTGTCATTCCGAGCCGTGCGAGGTACCGAGGCCGAAGGCCGACAGTCTGACATCTCACGATTTGATTCGGTGAGATCCTTCGCTTCGCTCTGGATGACAACACTGAAGGTTGCATGCAGGATACCCGTCGCCAAACTGATACACTACCCATGAAACAACTCGTAATCGTCGGTGCCGGCGGGTTTGGCCGCGAAATGCTGGCGTGGGCCCGCCAATCGGTGGCGGCCCTGCCGGTTAAGGGATTCCTCGACGACAACCTCCATGCGCTCGATGGTTTCACGAAAGATGTGCCGATCCTCGGGCGGGTCGTCGACTATGTGCCGGAGCCAGACGACATTTTCATTTGTGCAATCGGTATCGTCGAAGCCAAGCGCCGGTGTGCGCAGCAGATCCTTGCCCGCGGCGGCGTGTTCACCACGGTCATTCATTCGACGGCGGTCCTGGGCGAAAACGTCGTCCTCGGCCAGGGCGTGATCCTTTGCCCGTTCGCCGTGGTGGATTCGGATACGCAGCTCGGTGATTTCGTGACGGTCAACCTGCATTCGACCGTGGGGCACGATGCCGTCATCGGCCGGTGGACCCAGCTTCACTGCCACGTCGATATCACCGGCGGGGTGGTGCTGGGCGAAGGGGTGCTGGCGGGCAGCCATGCCACGATCCTGCCGGGCGTGAAAGTCGGTGATGGCGCCACCATCGGTGCCGGCGCGGTCGTGACCCGCGATGTGCAGGCCGGCGCCACGGTTTTTGGCGTCCCGGCCCGCCCCTATTTTATCAGAAAGGTGACAAATGAATGAGACCTCAAAAACCTGGTGGTTGCGGTGGCCATTGGTGCTGCCGGCGATCGTGCTGGTGACGGCCATCTGCACGCAGGGCGTGAAATTTTTTCACGAAACGCCCAAACCGCACGACCCGCACCTCGCCCAGGTGATTCCCCTGGCGATCCCCGGCGGCTGGACCGGCGCCGACCTGCCCTTGGGCGCAAACGAGTTCATCGCCAACGAGGTCGAAAAAGTGCTCAACTACGACGCGGTCTTGAATCGCGAGTTCAGCCGCGGCGGGGAGACCTTCGGCGTGTACGTCGCCTATTGGGGCGCGGGCAAGATGCCCACGCGGCTCGTCGCCTCGCACACGCCCGACCGCTGCTGGACCGAAAACGGCTGGCGATGCCTTGCCATGAAATTCAAACAACCCGAAGTTTTCGAGGGCGCGGTCCTGCAACCCGCTGAATGGCGGATCTTCGAGCCGCCGCTCGGCGGCAGCCCGACCTACGTCCTTTACTGGCACCTGGTCGAGGGGCACATCTACGACTACGGCGACCGTTTCAATAGCGTGCCCAGTCCCGTCTTGTGGTGGAAGGATGCCGTGCAACAGGCCGTCCTCGGCAGTCGCGAGCAATATTTCATCCGGCTCACGAGCAATGAACCGCTGGAAAATTTATGGGCCGATCCGGGCTTCGCCACAGTTCTGCGCGGCCTGGGGCGACTCGGGCTCGTCGTGAAACAGCCGGTTACTGCAAGTAATTAACCCAAGCATGTTTTCCAGCTGTCCCGACCCGCCGGGAAGAGCCAAAATGGATCGCCGCAAGGCCGCGCACCCACTATGCCAGTTTGAAAGCACTCCCTCGCCATGACCGTCCAAGCTCCCGCCAAACCCCGCCTGTTTCTCTCGCCTCCGCACATCGGCAAGGCCGAGTTCGCTTTTGTCGAGGAGGCTTTTCGCACCAACTGGATTGCCCCGGTTGGTCCACACCTGGACGCGTTCGAGCGCGAGTTCTGCGCACAGTTCGGCTTCGCGCATGCGGTCGCCGTATCGTCGGGCACCGCTGCGATCCATCTCGCCCTGCGCTTGCTCGGGGTGCAGCCCGGCGAGGAAGTCGTTTGCTCCACCCTGACCTTTGCCGCCTCGGCCAACCCGATCCTGTACGAGCGAGCCCGCCCGGTCTTCATCGATTCCGATGAGGCGACGTGGAACATGAACCCCGCGCTGCTCGCGGATTGGCTCGCGCTGCGGGCCCGGGCCGGCCGTTTGCCACGCGCGGTGATCGTCGTCGACCTTTATGGCCAGTGCGCGGATCTCGCGCCCATCGCGGCCGCCTGCGCCCGACATGGCGTGCCGCTGATCGAGGATGCCGCGGAAGCCCTGGGTGCGACCTGCGCCGGTCGGCCGGCCGGCGCGTTCGGCCGGATGGCGGTCTTTTCCTTCAACGGAAACAAGATCATCACGACCTCGGGCGGCGGCATGCTGGCCTCGGACGATGCAGACTTGGTCGCCCGGGCCCGGTTTTTGGCGACCCAGGCCCGCGACCCCGCGCCGCACTACCAGCATTCCCAGCTCGGCTTCAATTATCGGCTGAGCAATGTGCTGGCCGGGATCGGCCGCGGCCAGCTGCAAGTGCTCGGCGAGCGGGTCGAGGCCCGCCGTCGCATTTTCGCCCATTATGTCGCCGCGTTGCAGGATCTGCCGGGCGTGGCGTTCATGCCCGAGGCCGGGTTCGGGCGAAGCAATCGCTGGCTCACCTGCCTGACCATCGACCCGGCGAAGGCCGGCGTGGATCGCGAGCAGGTGCGCCGCGCACTCGAGGCGGAAAACATCGAGGCTCGACCCGTGTGGAAGCCCCTGCATTTGCAGCCGGTATTTGCCGGTTGTGAAACGATCGGCGGAGCGGTCTCAGAGCGGCTTTTCGACCAGGGTCTCTGCCTCCCCTCGGGTTCGGCCATGACCGGGGACGACTTGCAGCGCGTCGTCGGAATCGTGCGACAGGTTTTTCCCGGCGTTAAATAATTTCTGCAATCACCTTTCCCATGTCCTCCACTCCCGGCCAGCCTGACAGTTCGCTCCCAGCCGTTGCGGGCATGTTATTGCGCGAATGGTTTACGGACGGCATCCGCCGGCTGCTGGGGTTTTTTGACCGCTGCATTGGCAGCCACAACATTGCGCGCTTCTTCGCCATCCTGCTGGTCTACACGCTCGAACTCGGCATGGCGTTTTACCTCGCCTACGAACTGCGCTGGGATTTTTCGCCGCCCGTGGATTTTGAGACCCAATGCCTGACCCTGGTCATTCCCGTCGTGCTCTGCAAACTGCTCCTGTTGTATTCGTTTGGACAGTTCCGCAGCATCTTAAGCTACTTCGGGCTCGCGGATTTCGGCGGGGTGTCACTGGCCATGATCACGGTATCCGGGATGATGCTGGGTCTCTCGTATGTATCGGCCGCCGTTGCGGCACCGCCTCACGGGGTGATCCTGATGGATTTTGTGCTCAGTGTGGCCATGATCTCGACCTTCCGCCTGTTTCTCCGCGTCGCGCGCACCTGGTCCATCTCCGGGCAGATGCGGTCCGGGCTGGACGGCCGGCGCGTGGTGATTGTTGGCGCCGGTGATATCGGTGAAGTGCTGGCGAAGGATTTGCTCCAGCGAGGCGGGAACGGGCTGTATCCGATTTTCTTCATTGACGATGACCCGAAGAAAATCGGCCGCAGCATTCACGGGTTGCCGGTTTACGGGCCGATCGAGAAACTGGCCAAACTGGCCACCAGCACCCGGGTGAATGAACTGGTCATCACCTTCACGGAAGCAACGCCAAAGCGGGTCAAGGAAATCGTTGAACTTGGCCGGCAAATCGGCGCCACGACCCAAATCATTCCCTCGTTCAGGCAGCTGGCCTCGGGCGCGGTGAAAGTCGAACGATCCCGGCCGGTGGCGATCGAGGATTTGCTTGGGCGCGAACAGGTCAACCTCGACTCCGCCGGCATTGCCCGCCTGCTGCATGACCGCGTCGTGCTGGTGACCGGCGCCGGCGGCAGCATCGGCAGCGAACTGTGCCGTCAGATCCTGGGGCACGGGCCGCGGAAGCTTGTGATGGTGGAGCAGACCGAGATCGCGCTGTTTGAGATCGAACAAGAGCTGAATGGCGCGGCCCACCGCGGGCGCATCCTGCCCCTGATCGCCGACGTGGCGGACGAACCGGCGATCCGGGCCGTGTTTGCCCAACACCGTCCTGAGATCATTTTCCATGCGGCGGCGCACAAGCACGTGCCGCTGATGGAGCGGCAACCCGGCGAAGCCTTGAAGAACAATACGCTGGCGACGGCGGATTTGACGCGGCTGGCCAGCGAGCATGGCGTTGAACGCTTCGTGTTCATCTCGACCGACAAGGCGATCAATCCCACGAGCGTGATGGGTTGCAGCAAACGCCTGGCAGAAAAAACCCTGCTGGCGCGGCAACACGCCCCCGGCAACCGCACGGCCTTTCTCGCAGTCAGGTTCGGCAATGTCCTCGGCTCGAGTGGCAGCGTGATCCCCGTCTTCAAGCGACAGATCGCCCAAGGCGGCCCGGTGACCGTCACCCACCAGGACATGACCCGTTACTTCATGACCATTCCCGAGGCGGTGGGCCTGGTGTTGCAGACGGCCACGCTCGGCCGGGGTGGAGATATCTTCATCCTCGATATGGGCCAGCCCGTGAAAATCATCGACCTGGCGCGGCAGATGATCGAGCTGAGCGGGTACAAACCCGGCATCGACATCGAGATCAAGATCACCGGGCTGCGCCCCGGCGAAAAACTTTTTGAGGAGCTCCGCCACAACGATGAGAGCCATGAGCCGACCGAGCATCCCAGGATTTTCAAGCTCAGGAGCGAGCCCGGGCCGGAAAATGCGGAAACGTGGCTGGCCGAGTTGCGCGCCGCCGCGGCCGGAACCCCCCAAGCCAGCAAGCAGGCCATGAAACGGCTGGTGCCCGAGTACACGCCGTTTGCGGAGTGACGTCTTTTTCCTTCCCCGAAGGCACCTGCGCAAGGATCACAAGGAAATTTCCCTGCGATTACGCTACAGCCTTTTAACTGCTAATGCACACTAAAGGGCCCTAATACTTCCAAGCAGGCAGAAGACCGACTTAACCACTGATGTTCACTTATCGTCACTGATAACATAAAGTTGGGTTCGAACTCATTTTTATCGGTTTTTTCCGGATCAGTGACCATCCGTGCGCGTCAGTGGTTAAAACGCTCTAATCAATATATTGGCACCTAAGTAAAATGGAAAAGGTGGAACGCGTCGTCCCGACGCGTTTATTTCGGGCCTTCCCTATTCCATTTGAGCGCGTTGGGTCAACGCGCCCCACCAGCACTTGCTCAACCTAGCACCTCGTTCGGCCACAGTTTTAATTAAACCGCGCTAGCGCGGCGGCCGTGGTCTCCGTCTCTTGGGCGAAGGAGACCCGCCGGGCTGGTCGAGCCCCGCCCAGCGGACCGCCCCGACGAAAAGCACGCTCCAGGTGAGGAGCACGGCGGGATTCTGAAAGACAAAATCGACCCACGCGTGCAGCAGGACGACCGCGCAGCCCAGCACGACGCAGAGTGAGACGGCGTTGCGCCAGAACCGGCGGCGGCCGAGCTGCCACCCGCCATAGCCAAGGATGCCGGCCAGGGGCAACAGGCCGGCGACGCCCAGCTCGGCGGGAAACTCCAGCAGGTCGTCGTGGGCGTGCTCCCAGTTCTGCCGGCCCATGCCATCTCCCGTGTAATAGATTTCCGGATACTTCGCGATGTAATCACGGAAATTATAACGGAAGCAGCCCGCCCCCCACCCGAGCAGCCAGCGGTCGCCGAGCATGTCCCGGGTGGCCTGGCGCGCAAGGGTCCGGTCGCGGTCAAAGGCCACCGGGTGGACCACCTGATCCACCAGCCGCTCCCACACCTTCGCCGCCCGCAGCACCACCAGGCCGGTGACGATAAAGCCGCCGAGCGCAAGGACCTTGAGCAGGAAGGACAGGCGGTCACGAATCCGTCCCTTCCGCCGGAACAGCCCGAGCCCGAAGACACCACCGGCAAACACCATTAAAACCAGCAGCATGGCGACCGACATTCGTGAATATGAGGAGACCACGGCGAGACCGGTGAAAACCGCCAGGAACGTAAAAAAAAATGCCTGGCCCGGGTCTTCGAGGTGGCGCCGCGCGCGCTGGCGGTGCCACCACGCCAGGCCGGCGGCCAGCGCCACCATCAGGTTGAAATACGGGCCGGCGTGGTTGGGATAGATGAAACTGGAAATGAATGAAGGGTTGCTCGGCTGGTAGACCCAGAAGATCCGGTCGGTCCCGCTCAACTTCTGCAGCACGCCAAGCACGGCGAGAAAAAAGGCGTTGCCGACGAGGATGAAGAAGAGGGTGTGGAAGCTCTTGCGGCGGCGAAACCCCGCCCACACCGAGCAAACGAGCAGCCACAGCGATCCACCCACGGTGAGCGCGCGCCACGGGCTCGCGATGGCAAACGGCGCGTCGACCCCGGATGGTAGCCAGGAAACGTGGTCAACCGGCTCGATCCACCAGGAACGTCCGATCCCAAAGTAGCGCCACGCCGGGTTGAATCCCTGCACTGCGATGTAGCCCAGGAGGATCAGGCCGGCCCAGAAAACCGGAAAGCGCCGGAGCTCGGCCGCCGGCCACTGCACGATATGGATATCTTCGGGCTCGGCTCTCGGCCATGCGGCCAGGACAAAACCCACGAGCGCGAAGCCCAGGCTCGTGAGCTGGCTCCAGGCGTGCACGGTACCAAGAGCCCACGGCAGGAAGCATAAATGCAAGGCCGTCACCCCGACCAGCGCCGCCTCGAGCGGATGAAGCGGGGGTCGCCCTGCCTCGCCCCGGGGACCGCCCGGGGCCGGGGCAAACGCAGGACTGAAAGGCAGGGAAGCAGGCTTCACGCGAAGATCAGAATCATTGGGCCCAAATGCGTCGAGAGAGATTTGCCGCGTCCTGACGAATTCCTCTTGCGACCCCAAAAAAACGCCGGTCATAGTTGTTCACCAAGATGCAAAAGGCCCTGAATCAGCTCCGCGCCGGCATGCCTGACCGCTTCCTCGCGGCGCTCGCGGTCGCGTTGGCGTTCATGATATTCCTGACCGTGGACCAAATGCATTGGTGGCAGTTGAAGCCGGATTATGCCTTCGGCTGGCTGGTCCCGGCCTTTGTCGTGTATATCGTCTTTGATCGCTGGCCGCAGTTGCGGGAAATTTTTCGCGCCACCGGGCCGAGTCCGTTGCCACGCCTGCTGAAGGGCGCCCTGTCCGTCGTGGCCGGCGTCGCCTTGGGCCTGGGCCTCGTGGTTTTTTTGCTGGGCGCGTTCTACCGGGCGGGCGCCGGGGTCACCCAGCCTGGCTCGCTGGCGCTCGCGATCGGATTTTCCGGGGTGCTTCTCGGCATGGTTTATTTCAATGTCCCGGATGGCCGGGTGGGAGCTGGACCGGCGGCGACCGGCTGGCGCGTGCTGCGGGCCGACGCACGGCTGCGCGTCGCCGCGTTGTTTTTATTCCCCGCCTTGATTTGGATGCTCTCGGCCCCGCTGGTGACCGCGGCCGAGAACACGGTCAGCCTGTTCCTCCTGCGAAAAGTGGTCACGGTGGTGTTCACCATTTTTAACCTGCTGGGATATCCACTCCTGCAGGAAGGCAACGTGCTGGTGCTGCCCCACGGCCAGGTCGGCGTGGCCGATGCCTGCTCCGGCATTCGCTCGCTCACCGGATGCCTTTTTGCGGGATCGTTTCTGGCCGCCGTGTTTCTGGACAGGCTCTGGAAAAAAATCCTGCTGATCGGCCTGGCCATGGGTTTCGCTTTTCTGACGAACCTCCTGCGCAGCCTTTTCCTGACCGCGTGGGCCTACGCCTACGGCAGCGATGCGATTGAAGGCAGGCTACATGACGCCACCGGCTTTGCCGTGCTCGGGCTGACGGTCGCCGGTTTGTTCACTCTGCTGCCTCTCTTCCGCACGGAAAACTGGCGTCGCTGGCTCGGGCTCGAGCCGGAGTCCAGGCAATGACCTAAAATGCGGCAGATGGCGGATAAGATTCCATAAGAGAAGAGGTTGCTGTTTTTCCCAAGAACGGATGATGGCGCGGCCTGTCGTTCGTCAGGTAGAAAGATACGCAGGCGTTGGCGTTCGGCCAATGTTAGTACTTGCACCTGCCAATGATTTTAAATAACTCGAGAATCCCCTTTGTCAGAGTGTAAGGTCTTTCTCAGTAAATTCCGTTCTCGCGAGTCCACCCCCTTCGCAGCCTCACCCCCTTGGCTATGGACTCTAAACCCCAAACCCGTGTCATCCCATGGCTGCTTCCATCCTGCCCGCGTCCCGTCGTTTTCTAAAATCCTGCTTTCTTTCACACCCCGTCCGTCCCGTTTTTTTTAAAAAATGGACGTCGTTCGTCCCCTTGCTCGCCGTTAGCGCCTCATTGCTGTCGGTGCCGGCAAAAGCAACGCTGCCCTCGCGCGTATTTGCCCCGTACATCCAGATGGGTTCGCAGAGCCTGACCTCAGTATCGCAGGCCTCCGGCATCAAATACTTCACCCTGGCTTTCATAGTCTCGGATCCCAGTAGCAGCCAGCAACCAATGTGGGAGGCGGGATCAACCGTCGCTTCGGACACGTCCATCGCGCCAAGCATTGCCGCCCTTCGTGCCGCTGGCGGGGATGTCATCATCTCCTTCGGTGGCGCGGGGAGCACCGAATTGGCCGTTGCCATCACCAATGTGTCCAGCCTCCAGTCGGTGTACCAAGGGATCCTCAACAAGTACAATGTCACGGCACTCGATTTCGACATTGAAGGCAGCGAACTTGGCAACACTGCAGCCAATGACCGTCGCAACCAGGCGCTGGCCAATTTGCAGGCGGCCAATCCCGGTCTGCTTATCTCCTATACGCTGGGCGTGAACCCGACGGGCCTTCCCACCGGGTCGGGTTCTGAGTTCGCCCTGCTGCAAAACGCACAATCGCACGCGGTCAATGTCGCCTGCGTCAACATCATGGCCATGGACTACGGTTCGTCCACCAGTCCAAGCATGGGACAAGACGCCATTGATGCGACCAATGCCACGATCTCCCAACTCAACTCCATTGGGATGACCGCCAGCGTCGGCATCACGGTTTTGATCGGCAAACAAGACACCGCGCCCGAGGTGTTCACTCTGAGCGATGCACAAACGACCGAAAATTACGCGCTGGGCCAAAGCCGGGTTAACCGCATTGCTTTTTGGGAAGTGGCGAGAGACCAGTGCGGTAGTAGTTGCAGCGGCGTTACGCAAACCCCCTGGCAATACTCCCATATTTTCGAACCGTTTAGCGGAGGCTCAACCACCACGGTGGCCACGCCGGTCTTCAGTCCCGGCGGCGGCACCTATGGCACCGCGCAAAATGTGACCATCAGCGACTCCACCGGCGGCGCATCGATTCGTTATACGACCGACGGCAGCACGCCGACCCCGACCACCGGCACAATCTACTCGGGTCCGGTGAACATCAGCAGCACGGCAACCTTGAAGGCTGTTGGTTACGAAAGCGGTGATACCACCAGCGCGGTTGCTTCAGCCACCTACACGATCAGCGCGGTTGAAGGTCCGTTCGGCGGAACTCCCGCCGCCATTCCTGGCACGGTCCAGGCCGAAAACTATGACACCGGCGGCCAGGGCGTGGCCTACAATGTCACTTCGATCAATGGGACGGATACTAGCTACCGTTCCGACGCTGTTGACCTGGAAGTGACTTCAGACACGGGCGGCGGTGATGACCTCGGATGGACCACCGGCGGCCAGTGGTTTAAATATACCGTCAACGTAGCCACGGCCGGGACTTACACGGTCAGCTTCCGCGTGGCGGCTCCGACTGCCGTAACAGGTGCCTTCCATCTCGCAAATTCATCCGGTGCGAACCTGAGCGGTGCCGTCAATGTTCCCGCCACGGGTGGCTATCAAACCTGGGCCACGGTGACAGCCAACGTCACCCTGCCTGCGGGCCAGCAAGTCCTGACCCTGGACCAGGACAACGCCGGCTGGAACCTCAATTACGCGAGTTTTGCGCAGGTGTCAGGGAGCTTCACGATTACGGCCAGCGCCGGCAGCGGCGGATCGATCAGTCCGTCCGGCAGTGTTGGCGTGAACCAAGGCGCCAGCCAATCGTTCACGATCACGCCCAACTCCGGATTCAATATATCCAGCGTGATGGTCGACGGTGCAAATCAGGGCGCGATTACCTCCTTCACGTTCTCCAATGTGCAGGCCAATCACACCATCAGCGCCACCTTCACCTCAACGGGCGGCTGCACGAATGAGACGGGAACGACCAACACCCCGTTGTCGTTGGCCCAGTCCGGTACCTTCACGGCCACGTGGGATGCCACGCCCTCGATTTCCGGCATCAACGCGACCATGTCCCTTTGCAGCGGCAGCCAGACGGCCTATGCCAGCTACTCTTGCATCGCCCGTTTCTTCACTAGCGGCGACATCGATGCTTACAATGGCACGGGCTACACCTCGGCTTCGACCATTCCTTACTCCGGTGGGACGACCTATCATTTCGAGATGGATGTCAATGTGACCGCGCATACCTACTCGATTTATGTCACGCCGGCCGGCGGCTCCAAGACGCTCGTAGGCAGCAACTATGCTTTCCGCAGCACGGCGGGCAGCCCGGCCAGCCTGGACACGTTTAATGTCGATATCAGCGGCGGTGGTGCGGTGAATATCTGCAACCTTGCGGTCGGAGGCGGAACGAACTTCACGATCACGGCGAGTGCCGGCTCCGGTGGATCCATCAGTCCATCTGGCAGTGTCTTGGTGAGCCAGGGTGGCAACCAAACGTTCACGATTGCGCCCAACTCTGGATTCAATGTATCCAGCGTGACGGTCGACGGTGCAAACCAGGGCGCGATTACCTCCTTCACGTTCTCCAATGTGCAGGCCAATCACACCATCAGCGCCACGTTCCAGGCGGTGATCACGACGTTCACCATCACGGCCAACGCCGGCAGCGGCGGATCAATCAGTCCGTCGGGCACCGTCACGGTGAACCAAGGTTCGAACCAATCGTTCACGATTGCGGCCAACTCCGGCTTCACCATTTCCAGCGTAACGGTCGATGGCGTGAACCAGGGGGCGATTACTTCCTTCACGTTCTCCAATGTGCAGGCCAATCACACCATCAGCGCTGCGTTCCAAGCAACGACCACGACCTTCACTATTACTGCCAGTGCGGGCAGCGGCGGTTCGATCAGTCCCTCGGGCACAGTCACGGTCAATCAAGGCGCCAACCAAACGTTCACAATCACTCCCAATTCTGGATTCACCGTGTCCAGTGTGACCGTGGATGGCGCAAACCAGGGTGCGATTACTTCTTTCACGTTCTCCAACGTGCAGGCCAATCACACCATCAGCGCCACGTTCGCCTCGTCGAGCCGAACCCTGACCGGTTCCTCGGGCAATGGCTGGCATGCGCTGGCGATTTCGCCGGCCGCGACCGGAACCTTCACTGCCACCTACGACGCGACGCCCTCGGTCTCGCCGGAAAATGCGGTGGTCGGCCTGTCCAATGGCGCCGCCACCGGCTTCGGCAACCTCGGTTGCATCGCGCGCTTCAATCCCTCGGGTGACATCGATGCCTACAACGGCAGCGCCTACGCCGCGGCCGCGACCATCCCCTATTCGGCCGGTGTGTCGTATCACTTCCGCCTCGTCGTGAACGTGACCGCGCACACCTACTCGGTCTTTGTGACCCCGTCCGGTGGTTCCGAGCTGACGGTGGGCAGCAACTTCGCCTTCCGCAGCACGGCGAACACCATGACCAGCCTGAATGATTGGAATCTGTTTGTGGATTCCTCCATCGGCGGCGCTTCGCTTACCGCGAATAACCTTTCACCGTAACACCAGAGACAGTTCGAGTTTGGGCATTTTAGGTGCGGCGCGTTGCCAGCAACGCGCCGCACTGCCGGGCAAAAGGCCCCAATCATAAATGCCCCCTATATAAGTGATATATCCCGGCTCCCTCATTGTTATACCTTTGTTATCCATGAAAACTAAAGCACCCCTCATTAAAACATTTCCTGTATCTGCACTTATTTTGACCCTCTTGCGCAAAACGGCGGCCCTCGCTGTTTTCGCTTGTGTCTGCTCCTCGGTTGCGAATTTGGCCCATGCCCAGACATGGGTCGTCACCTGGAGCGACGAATTCAACGGCCCGGCCGGTTCCGTTCCCGACTCAAGCAAGTGGAATTACGATACGGGTGGCGGCGGCTGGGGTAATAATGAATTGGAGTTCTATTGCTCGCCGACTTCAGGCACGCCCTGCAATCCGGGGAACCCCAACATCTCGATCGACGGCAACGGCAATCTCGTGATCAAGGCAATCAAGGATTCCTCCGGAACCTGGACGTCAGGCCGCATGCTCACTTCGGGAAAATTCCAGGTGCAGTACGGGCGCATCGAGGCGCGCATGAAGTTGCCCGTCGGGGCGGGACTCTGGCCGGCCTTCTGGATGCTGGGCACGAATATCGGCTCTGTGGGCTGGCCCACTTGCGGCGAACAGGACATCATGGAATGGGTGCCCCAGTACACGCCCACGACCACGTCGTCCCATATCCATGGGCCGGGTTATTCGGGGGCCAATGGCATTGGCGCAAACTTCACTTTCCCGAACGGCGGCAGGGTGGACGATGCCGGCTATCACACCTACGGTTTGATCTGGTCAGCCAACAAACTCCAATTCTACCGGGATGATTACACCAAGCCGTTCCTGACCCTCACGCCCGCCAATATTCCCTCCGGAACCCAATGGGTATATAATCAACCTTTCTTTATCCTCTTAAACCTTGCCGTTGGCGGCGGTTTTCCGGGCAATCCCAACAGCAGCACGCCCAACCCTGCCATTGTCCTCGTGGATTATGTCCGCGTCTATCAGCTGCAGAATGTGGGAGCGGTTGCCGCGCCTGTGTTCAGCCCAGCCGCGGGCACTTATTCCGGTACGCTGAATGTGAGCATCACCTCATCGACCAGCGGTGCCTCCATCCGTTATACGACAGACGGCACCACGCCCTCATCGACCGCGGGCACGCTCTATTCGGGTCCGGTGACCATCAGCAGCACGGCAACCTTGAAAGCCATCGCCTATAAGAGCGGCATGGCGGACAGCACCATCACCTCCGGCACTTACACGATCGGCACCGGCAACGGCAATTGTGTCACCGCCACGGCTGGTGGCACCTGGCAGAACACGGCCATGACCTCCCAGACGGGCACCTTCACGGCCACCTTTGACGCCACGCCCTCGGCCGCTCCCACCAATTCCGTGGTCGGTCTTTCCAACGGTGTCCAGACCGCCTACGCCAACTTTGCCTGCCTGGCGCGTTTCAATACCGCGGGTGACATCGATGCGCGCAACGGCGGCGCCTATGCCGCCGCCTCGACCATCCCCTATTCGGCCGGCGTGGCGTATCACTTCCGCCTCGTCGTCAACATCGGCGCTCAGACCTACTCGATCTATGTGACCCCGGCGGGCGGCTCGGAACTGACGGTGGGCCTCAATTACGCCTTCCGTGTTGCCGACACCACCTTGAATTGGTACGGGGTCTTCGTCGATGCCACTGCCAGCGGTGGGGCGGGCTCCGACTCCGTGTGCAGCTTCTCCACGGGAAGCACTATCACGACTTATGCGATTACGGCTAGTGCAGGCTCAGGCGGATCGATCAGCCCCACGGGCACGGTCACGGTCAACGCCGGCGCCAGCCAGACCTTCTCGATTACGGCCAACTCCGGGTTCTCCATCTCCAGTGTGACCGTCGATGGCGTAAACCAGGGCGCGATTACATCCTTCACCTTCTCCAATGTGC